>Ga0160423_10000661_pt1 | contig 28565 bp, 22 predicted proteins | sample CRUFie14St8metaG_FD_108191 | JGI IMG/M metagenome (GOLD analysis project Ga0160423, IMG submission 108191) | Marine microbial communities from the Costa Rica Dome - CRUD Field 142mm St8 metaG | ecosystem: Environmental > Aquatic > Marine > Oceanic > Photic zone | place: Costa Rica: the Eastern...
GGAGGTAATGTGGAGGGCTTGGATAGAAGCTGCCCCGGAATAAGCAGGGAAAGACAAGGGAGGAGGACTCTCCGGAGGGTGAACAGGTTCATGATGGCGCGGGATACAGGATAGAGCAGGGCTGTTGTCTCTCAAAGGTTAACTTGAGTCCATCGCACGCCAAAGTAACGGCCTCGGGAAGACTCAGCTGAACTGCAGCTTCGCGGGCGTCGATCTCGTGGGCAAGATGAGTAAGAAAGGATTGCTTGGGATTCAGCTGTGTGATGACGGCAAGGGATTCCTCAACATTCATGTGAGTTGGATGGGGCTGAGGTCGAAGAGCATCTACAACGAAAACATCAAGGTTTTGTAGCAGTGCGATACTAGGCCGGGGAATCTCTTTCACGTCGCTGATATATGCCAGTGAATGGCCAGTGGGAAAATCGAAGCGGAACCCAAAGGTCTCCACAGAGGAGTGTATTACGGGGATAGGCGTGACCAGCAGATCCTTGATCGTAAAGGGGCCATCGATGAGGTGAGGGTCGGGGCGAACATAATTTCGTGAAGTGTTGGCCATGGCCCATGGATACATGCGTTCGAGATCTGCCATTGTTTGGGGCCCTGCGTAAAGTGGTAGCGGCTCTTCCCGGTGCCAACAGAAGGCTCTCAGTTCATCGAAGCCTGCGATGTGATCGAGGTGGCAGTGAGTGTAGAGAATGGCATCAATTTCGAACAGGCCTTCGCGAAGTGCCTGTTGGCGGAGGTCAGGACCACTGTCTATCAGGACGGAACCTTCGGGGGTGTGCAGGTGGAGAGAGGATCGGGTTCTCTGGTTTCCGGGGTGGTTGGAGGTGCAAACCGGGCACGAGCATCCAATGACCGGGACCCCCACTGATGTCCCGGTGCCCAAAAAGGTCGCTGTGATTGGGCCCTCCTCCACGGGTCAAAAATGCAGTTCCCCAAATGTTTCGCAACGAAAGACCGGGGTCAGGTCGAAACGAGGAAGCAAGGGAAGGCCCGGCAGAATGAAGATTTCCCGAGTGGCTGGAGAAGAGTCTTGGTATGGCTAATTCGGGTGTTGAAGCCTCAAGGGTAAGGTTTTTCGGTATTTCCGGCCTCTGGGAGGTGGATTGCCTTCCTCAATCCGATGAGAGGGGAGACTTGCAGTGGTCATGGGCGCTAATTCTTTGAGTAATACCTGCTTGCAGCCGATTTCTGGTAAAATTGCGCTGAACGGAGCGTGGCGATTGTCACGAGGTGAGTTGGTTGCATAATTGGGGGGCTGCAGGACACGATCAGATGCTGAGTCTCTTAAAAATCCGGAACCTTGCCCTCGTGGAGCGGCTCGATTGGGAGATTGGTGCCGGGCTGGTCGGAGTCACCGGCGAAACAGGCGCGGGTAAGTCTGTGATAGTCGGTGCGCTCAAGCTGATTCTTGGAGAAAGAGCGGACAAGGGCTTAATCCGAACGGGAGAAGACACCTGTCACGTGGAGGCAATCTTTGACCTGCAAGACCCTTCGGGGGTCAACTGTCTGCTTGAGGAGATGGGGCTGGAGGCATGTGAGGAGGGGCAGCTCCTTATCAAGAGAGTTGTAGGATCCACATCGAACCGGCAGTTCGTTAATAATTCACCTGCAACGCTTGGCGTCCTGAAGGCGATTGGAAGAAATCTCGTGGATCTGCATGGGCCGCATGATCATCAATCACTTCTATCTCAGGATCGTCAGCTCGTCATGCTTGACGCGTATGCGGGAGTCGAGAGCGAAGTGGAAGAATACCGGACGTGCTGGGCCTCCTGGAGAGAAGTAGAAACACGCCGGCGTGAGATACGGGATGCGGAGGAAGCGGGTGAACAGGAGATTGAGCTCCTGAAGCATCAGGTCGCGGAGATCGAAGCAGCAGAAATTGACCCTGAAGGAGAGAACGAGTTACAGGAGCGTTATCAACGAGCTGCCAACAGCGCAAAGCTTGTGGGAGTTGCGGCAGAGGCTCTAAATCTTGTTAATGGAGATGGCACAGGAGTGCTGGACAGGATGCAGGAGATGCAACGGCTGGTGGGAGAAATTGAAAAGAATGACCCGGCGGCACGGCATTGGACTGCCGGGGTGACAACGGCAGTGGTTGAAATGGAAGACTTCTCCAGGGAATTAGAGCGCTATCTGGGCGAGATTGATCTCGACCCTGTGCAGACCTCAGCTTTGGAAGCGCGGGTGGACCTGCTCGAAAGCCTCAAAAGGAAATACGGGCCCTCGTTGGATGAAGTGGTGGAAAGCGGTGTGAAGGCGGCAGAGCGACTCGGGGCAGTGGAAAACCGGGGAGAGCTGTTGGAAACGCTGGAGAGAGAGGCGGAGGTAGCTCGCGGTGCGATGATGAAGGCGGGAATGGATCTAACCGAAAAACGACGAAAGGCCGGCCCGAAGTTGGCTCGTGACATCCGGCAACATCTTGCGGAACTCGGTTTTCGGCAGGCGGCGTTTGAGGTGAATCAGCAACAGCACGCGGAGCCTTCTGCAAACGGCTTGGACGAAATTGAGTTTTCGTTCGGGCCCAATCCCGGAGAGCCTCTTAAGCCGTTAAGGCAGATTGCTTCTAGTGGCGAAATTTCAAGGGTGATGCTTTCCATCAAGAGTGCTCTTGCCCAGCAGGATCGAACTCCACTGATGGTATTTGATGAGATCGACGCTAACGTTGGTGGAGAGGTCGCCCGAGCGGTAGGAGAGAAGATGGCTATCCTTGGTGGTGTGCATCAAGTCGTGGCGATTACCCACTTCCCACAGGTTGCGGCTCTTGCTTCCCAGCATTTCCTCGTTGAAAAAAGGGTAGAGGGTGGAAGGACTATTTCCTCGCTTAAGGAGGTGAGGGGTGAGGAGCGTGTTGCCGAGTTAACCCGTATGCTGGGAGGGCAGAGCGAGGAGGCTCGGTCGATGGCGAAGAGTCTGCTCACTTTGCCTAAGGGTAGTGCCTAAAAACATTACGACCCTTTCAACCGATTTTCAGCAGTGTTGAAGTAATACCTCAACAGGCGGCAGACCTCAGGATTCACCAACAAACACTGGATTGACTCTTGAGGCTATAGCCTTTCGGACATGACGTGCCCCTCCTTGATTGATTTCCAGTTAGTGCTACCCGTCACTCTCTCCTCCGATCCTGAGAACAGGATTTGAGGAGGATTATGGCTCAATTTTTTTCCTGCTTCGTACGTTCTGAATGAAAAATACGAGGGGCAGGATGGCCAGAAGGAACAGCCAGGGAGGCTTGGATGCTGGAAGAGCTGCTCTGGCAGTCATAGACATAGGGCCAGTGGTGTTTTCCCTGAGCAGGAAGTTCCATTCATGGCGGAGTTTGTCCTCGGACTGGGAAGAGGCATTCGATTCCTGAGCTTCTCCGGGGAGATTCAGGATAAATGTCAGACTGGATTTTCCGAACAGAGCGGGCATTTTCGCAATCGATTTTGTCGCCGGGTTCGATTGAAGAAGCCAACTTATATCCACTTCTCTGTCATAGATAATGTTCTCATCGGAGATGACCATGGCTGATTCCCCAAAGAGGACCTCGGCTTGAACCCGCTTATCGGGTTTCGACGCATCCCGCAGTTGTCGTTGAGGGAAAGAGGCAAGCTTGTTCAGGTTATCGAAAGTCCCGGCAAAGGTAAGGGTGATTCCGCCGCCCTCGGTAGTGTGGGTCAGGTCCGTGATTTCGACATGAGAATCTCGCTCTGCCGCTTCCTTCAGGACTCGGACCAGCTCGTCTGGCTCCCCGATCCTTTTTGCTACGGCGGAGGGCATCTTGTAGCGAGCCTCAATGTAGCCCGAACCATCCGAATTCAGCCAGATTTGCTCCTCACCCTCGATGCAGCTGGCGAGCGCAAGACAGAGCGCTCCAGAAATGAGGAGTAAAATACGTGAGAACACCAGAAAACTGTAGTCGGCGATCCTTAATTGTCAGCCTTGGTCTTTCGAGGATTCGATCCCAGGTCCCGAGAGATCGCAGTGTCTCTTTCAATTACAGGCGAAGGCCTTTTCGGCGCTGCATTCTCTCCCGCCTTCGGCGTTCTTTACGGCCCATCACCCAGTTCAGGAGGGCTGGCAGGAAGACCAGGTCGCCAATCAGCGCCGCGACCATGGCTGAACAGGCAAGCCCTCCAAAGAAAGAGATCCCGGGCATCGAACTGAAGGTTGCTGCCAGAAAGGCGCTTGAGATCACAGCGGTGGTAATCAGGAGAGCTACTCCCACGGTCCGGAAGGATCGATCGATAGCAAGGCGAACATCGGCCCCTTCCCGGCGCTCCCGGATAAATCGGATCAGAAAATGGATGGTATCATCTACGGCAATTCCGAGGCAGATGCTGAAGGTGAGAACGCTGCTGATCTGGAGGGGCTTGTCTAGGTAGTAGAGAAGACCCGTGTTGAAGAGCAGAGGAAAAGCATTAGGGATGACACTGAGAAGTCCCAGAGTGAGGGAGCGCAGGGCTACGGTAAGAACAAGAAAAACGGTGATCGAGGCAAAGGAGAGGCTCCGCACGAGATCTCTAATCACGTTGGACATGTTTTCTGCGGCAATCACGGCGGAGCCGGTGACATGCAGGGAGAAGCCTGGATGCAGCTGCTCGAGACTCCGGAGGTCCTTTTGGAGAGCCTTTACCGCAGGGCGAGTTGCGGCTGCTCCGGTGTTTGGCAGCCGGACGTTGATGACGGTTCGTCTGAGATCAGGCTTCAGCATCCGGGCAGATAGTGCGGCTGGCATTGCCTGCATGAAAATCTGTTCGCGGGCGCCTGCCGGTAGAGCACGCAGGGACTCAGGCATGAAATTTAGGATGGAGAGCGAAGGTCCAAAGGTAGGATCCGCCTTGAGGAGGGTCTGAATCTTGGCAATGAGTTCAAGCGTCCGGGGGTGACTGAAGGAAAGGGACCGGTCCCAAGTTACAATGATAGGAACCTGCATGACGCCCCCAAACGCTTCATCAGAGAGGTCGGAGGCTCGATTGATCTCGGAATCGACGGGAAGGGTTTCCGTCCAGACGATATCTGACTTTAACTGGGTGGCGGTCCAGATGAGGACCGCGGTAACTATCAGCGTCAGCACGGAAAGTGGTCGAGAGAGAGAAGTTACCAGTCGCGTAACAAGAGTAAGGGGTTCTCTGGACTCACCCTCTTCTCCAGGTGGCCGGGCGGCTCGCCTGCCGGGCAGGCGAATAATGGAAGCCAGTAGTGGAACGATGGTGATATTTGAGATCAGCCCAAGGATTGACCCGGCGGCGGTAGCAAGTCCGAACCTCTGCACGCTACCGGTTTCCGCGAGCGTCAAAGAGGCAAAGCCAATCGTCGTGGTGAGAGCTGTAAGAACGCATGCAGTAGCGAGGAGGCTGATTGCCCGCCGTGCTGCCTCGGAGCGCGAGCAATCTCTCGTGCGGCGAATCTCAATCATGATATGAACGGCGTTTGCAAAGGCGACGACGAATACGATTGCTGGTAGCGGAATGCTGATTCCATCAATCTTCAACCCAATCCACCCCATAAGGCCCAGGGTCCAGAGAACTGCCAGCCCAGGGCCCGCAGCGACAACGAGGGTCACGCTCAGACTTCGAAATAGCCCAAATGCGACAAGCATGGCGAGGAGCGCGCCAAGGGAGCTGGTCACGAAAAATTCTTTTGGGAGGCTGGCAAGGGTTTCAACCCTCACGGGAATGCTTCCGGTAAAGTTCGCCGTGCAGGAGAGTTGCCCAAACCACTTTTCACGAAGCTGGAGTAATTCTTCGTAGATCGGGGCCACCCGGTTCATGGTCTGCGGGCCATCCTCAACCAGCTCAATAGTGACCAGAATGGTGTCGCCATTTGCTGAGACGAGGTGGCCGGAGGCGAAGGGGTGAACCTTTGCAAAGGCTCGCGCCTGCTCGAAAAGAGCTGGCTCGCAGTCTGGAGACGGAAGGAGGGACTCTTCGTTGGGTCCGGGAACATCGAGAAGGCTCAGGACGGAAAGGACGTCAGGCATGGTCTGCACGTCACTGACGAAGCCCCTGAGAGCCTCGGCAAACGCGCTGTTGAATATTTCTCCATCCAGAATGAGAACGATGCCGTTATCGTCCGGTCCGAATTGCTCAAAGTATTCTTCGAGGAGAGCAAACTCCTTGTCTCCCTGCTTGAAAATTTCGCGCGGTTCACCGTCAAAACGGAGTTGAGTCAGTCCGGCAGCGGCGAGGAGGGTTGCGATAGCAAGAAGAGCTAGGAACCAATTTTTTCGCCTGAGCAGGAAATGGGAATACCGCTCGGAAAGGTGCAGGGAGGTCTTGCCCCTGTCGCTGCTGTCGGGGTGCATCGTCAAACCGGGATTAAAGGTGAGGCATGCCTATTGGTTTCTCCACGGGGACTCAGGTTGCAGGTGCAACTCGCTGGAGAACCAGAGATAGAACCATACATGATAATGGCAGGCAGGGGAGAAGGGTGAGGCAGGAAATTACTGAAGTGTTGGATGCCTGCAACATGATCGTGATTCCTGGAAACGCCAGCAGATCCACGAGGCAGATGCCTGCGAGTGAGCGCGAGACAAATTCCGGAACAGATTTTCGAAGAACGGAGAGGCTGCGAGCGGTCCAGAGAACAAATACGGCGAGAGCCGGGAGGGCAGAGAGGAAGGCAGAAGTTCCTCCGAGGTCTCCGGATTGTCCGCTGATCCACCACCAGTTGTGAGTGAGAAGGCAGGCGAAAAGAAGAAGGCGCAGGGTGAGTCGGGGAATAGTCCCTCCGGCGGATCCACTTTCGTAACGGGCTGCAAGGGTAAGTCCGGCCACATAGACGAGAGATCCTACGCCGATAAGAATGATTATGGGAAGAGGCTGAATAGAATGAGCCAGTCCGGGAGACGAGCTTGCAGCGGTGAAAAATCCAAGCGGATAGAGGAGGCCCCGGCAGAGTCCCATCGGAATAATTGCCGTCGGGGTTTTCTTATGCAGAACGGTATAGCAGACGATGCTGATAAGAAGCGCGGTTCCGAGAAGAGGGACAATGGTAGAGGAGAGGCTGAGGGGTATAAGACAGGCCGTAGCGAGGATTGAGAGGACGAGTGCGATACTGCCAATCGCACGGCGTGACCAGCGTCCACTTGGAATCGCACGCTCGGGGCGGTATTGCTCGTCAAACGACGCATCCTTCCAGTCGTTCAGGAAGGTGCCGAAGAGGTAGGCGCAGCTGGTGGATCCCAGGAGAAGAGCGATAAGGCCAATTTCCCTGGTCAGATCCTCCGGTGCTTCGTGGAAGCATCTTGCCACCAAAAACCCTGTGAGCCCGTTCGACCAGACAGTAGGGAGATTGGACACTCGCCCAATGGCAAGGAGATCAAGAATACGCTGGCTCTTTTCTCTCATGGGGCAGGAGGACCAGTTTGGCCGCAGTTATAGTTGAGAAAGTACCCATCGGTATTCTTCAGCAATCTGCCTAACGATTGGTTTCTGAAGGTCTCCGGGAAGGACGCCCCAGGTGTAGGTTTCTATTTCGAAGTGAGAGCAGAATTCCGGATGGGATTTGCGGTAATCAAGGAGATCGCCGACGTGATCTTTGGTTGACCGGAGGGGCGGTTCTGGCTCGGCATACAGCGGTATGTGAAAGTGAACCCGAGCTTCTTGCTGTCCTTGAGAGCCGAATGCAGGGTCTCTGAGCTCCGCAAGGGCTTCCGGAAGGTCCGTAAAATACAGATTGGTTCCGTTTCCAGAGGTTATCAGCTGATGCAGGTAGGTGGGTTCGTGAAATTGAGCGATCGCCTCAAGAGCACTGGGGGTGTCGAGATCGAATGCCAGCGCGTTGGAAAGGTGAACCTTGGAAATGCGTAATCCGGCCTTCCGAAAGGTATCGAGGGCCGTGTGACAGTCATTGAACTCTACGGCGAAATGGCAGGTGTCATAATTAATCCCAATTCTACGGAGAAGGAGTTCCGGATCGTCAGAGCTATCCAGCAAGCGATCAAAAAAGGAAACAGTGTCCCGGGTGTGTTCAAAGTGGCCGAGAGGCTCTGGTTCCAGCCCAAGGTGCAGATCCCGTCCAGTGCGCTCTGCCAGTAGCTCGATATGTCGCGCGCAGGCCTCGAGATGCTCGAAGATGGCAGACTCATCAGCTTCGAAGGATTTGAATGAACCTGGCAGGGTTGAAACGGATCCCTCCACGCCCTCGGGTGCCAGTTGAGCAATAATATCGAACAGGTTGTTGGTATAGAGCAGGCGGTCTGGTGAGGACCAGTCGGGACGATAGACGTTCTCCTTCACACGGGTCCCGTGGAAAGATCCGTAGGGGAATCCGTTGATAGTGAAAACATAGCAGTCGTGTTCAGAGAGCCAGGCCTTGAAGGATGGAAGGTTGTCGCCCTCCAGAAGTTCTCTGGCTGCGTCTGCAGAGAGGCGAAGTCCGATCGCATAGGGTTTGTTCGGACTCACTTCGTCCCTGACCTTCAAGGTGTGCTCCTGCAGTGCCCCCAGAGTTTCCACCCACGTTTCAGCAGGATGGATATTCGTACAGTAGGAAAGGTGGTGGTTGTGATCAAGATGCACGATACGAACGAAGTAATGACAAGATTCTCTTTATGAGAAAAGGTTCATAAAAGTACGAGTTGAAGGCCGAGTGAAGCTTGGCGGGAGCCGTGGTCAACCCCGAATCTCTGCGGCCAGTTCTTTATTGGGGTCCGGGGATCCGCTGTCATGGCCCTTGGCATAGGAGAAGAGATCTCGATGTCCATATTCGATAAACTTTTCCTTCTGCTCATTATCGAGCTTCGACCAGATGGCGATATTGAAGGTCCGGTTGATTTTCATCATCATCTTGAGGGTCAGCTGGCGTCCTGACCGTGCGCGCCTAACCTGCTTGTGGGTGAGCTGCTCCGGTGAGGTTTCAACCAAGTTCGTGTTCGTGAGCCCCCAAGCCTCCATCAGAAGGTCAAAAGGTTGTGTTCCCAAGTCGCGTTCTCCCATGCCCGGACCTGTATTCCCCGGGAAACGAGAATGGGCCAGTAGATTTTATGCCAAATTACTCCTTCAGAATTCTTTTCCGGGTGGCTACATTCCCCGCATGCCCAGCAAGACAGACATCCTCGACCTCTATTTCATGGATGCTCGCTACAAGTTGATCGACATTGCCGCGTTTCTTGACCGGCTCGATCGTCATGAAGGAGAAAGTGACTTTCGCCATTCCGGCTTTCTCAAGGCTATGGAGGCGATGTTGAATCCGGGAGATCAACCCCGCGCCAAGGCGGTTCTGGAATCACTCTCCGATCATTCAACAGAGCCGGTGGAAAACTCCACGATCCAGTTTGCTTACGGTGCACCCCAAGACTAGGGCGTAGCACCTCAACATTCATCTGCACACCCGAGAATATCATGCGTTATATCGAACCGCACGCTCATATGGTCAGTCGGACCACAGACGACTACCAGTCTATTGCGCAGGCCGGATGTGAGGCTCTTTGTGAACCTGCTTTCTGGGCGGGATACGACAGAGGATCAGTAGAGGGGTTCAAGGATTATTTCCGTCAGTTAACCCAGTATGAACCTGCCCGAGCTGCAAAATTTGGAATTCCGCATTTTACCTGGCTCTGTATCAATCCGAAGGAAAGCGATGATGTTGTTTTTGGAAGAGAGGTCTTGTCGATCATCCCGGAATTCCTTGATAAGCCTACCGTGCTCGGGATTGGAGAGATTGGCCTGAACAAGAATACGAAAAACGAGCATACGATTCTAGAGGAGCACATCGCTCTCGCAAAGGAGCGAGATCTCCCCATCCTCGTTCATACCCCTCACCTTGAGGACAAGCTCAAGGGGACGCGTTTGATTGTGGACGCTTTGAAAAACGCTCAGGTCAATCCTGATCGTGTGGTTATTGACCATGTCGAAGAGCATACTGCGGCCATTGCTCTTGATGCGGGCTTCTGGGCGGGGATGACGCTGTATCCTGAGTCAAAATGTACGCCAGGTAGGGCCATCGACATTCTTGAGACATTTGGGATGGAGCGCATTTGGATGAATTCGGCATGTGACTGGGGAATTTCTGATCCTCTGGCCGTCATCAAATGTGCCTTGGAGATGAAGAAGCGCCAACACGCTGGTGAGCTTGTCGAAAAAGTGATTTACGAAAATCCTCGGAGCTTCCTCAGGCAGAGCCCCAACTTCACGCTCTAGCAAGGCTCCTGTTCCAGATCGTGATGCGGTGAGCTGCGGTTCAGATTGACCACTCACGACAGGCGGTGCATTCCTAGTGGCGCGCGAATGACTTGGGAAGTAATAGTGGTATACGTGATGCTGTTGCTCACGGTCGTATTATTTGTCACCGATCGGGTCAGGACAGATATTGTGGGGGTCTTGATTATCGTCGTTTTAGGTGCTCTTGGCATCTTGAAGCCGAAGGATCTTCTTCTTGGATTCAGTAATGAAGCGCTGGTGACCATTGCGGCAATGTTTGTCCTGAGTGCCGCTCTGATGAGAAGCGGTCTGGTTCGAGCCCTGGGAGCAAAATTAGCGGATTTTTCACGCGGCAGCCCGATGCGTTTCATGGTGATGGCCCTATGTGCGGTATGCTTCATGTCCGCCTTCATCAACAACACCCCTGTAGTAGTTGTCTTTATACCGGCAGTGCTGACCGTTTGCGCGCGTCTTGGGGCAAGTCCATCCAAGTTTCTCATGCCGATCTCGTTTGCTTCAATGCTGGGCGGCAGCTGCACTTTGATTGGGACCTCGTCGAATATCCTTATCGCTTCCTATGCTGCCGAGATCGGGTTCGGCGTAGGGATGTTTGAGTTCACAGGGGTAGGCATCGTTATCGTTTTGGTAGGGATGGCCTATCTGCTTCTGTTTTCATGGCGCCTCCTACCCAATCATACGACGATTGCCTCAACTCTGTCAGCGGATGAGGCCAAGGAATATATCACACAGGTGAGCATAGGATTGGATTCAGATCTGATCGGAAAGAACCTTGCGGACACACCGCTTGCATCAGCGGGGATCAAGGTGGCCGAACTCATCCGAGGTGATCGTGTCCAGCGTCTGGAGTCAGAGATGCTTCTTCATGAAGGCGATATTCTTCTGATCCGCGGTGAACTTAACAAGATTCTCGAGCTCGACAGGCAGCACTCCATCAGTATCGCACCTGATCTCCAGGACGATGGCTCTGAGGTGAAACGGGTAGAAATGACGCTCTTTGAACTGATGGTTGCGCCGGAGTCGCCTCTCATTGGTCAGAGTTGTCGAGAACTCGGGCTGCGCCAGCGCTTTGATGTTTCGGTATTCGCTTTGCAGCGGCGTGGGCGGCACCATCAGCGTGAAATTGCTGACCTCGAACTCAGGATGGGCGATATTCTACTCGTCCGGGGTACGTCCGATGCGCTGGAGAGTTTAAGGAGAAAGAATGAGTTCATCTTGCTGGAGGGTGTCCATGATGAGGTCGTTGAGCCCCATAAAGCTCCTCTGGCTCTGGGAACGATTCTCATGGTGGTTCTGCTTGCTGCCACTGGCCTTGCCCCGATCAGCGTGCTGGCGCTCGGAGGAGCCGCATTTCTTGTGTTGTCGGGAGTACTTACTGCTCGGGATGCCTACAGCTCTATCGACTGGTCGGTTCTGGTCCTGATTGCGGGAATGATCGCGCTAGGCACTGCCATGGATAGGACCGGTGCTCTTGAGATAGCGGCAGCGCAGCTCTATACGGCTACTGGAGGGTGGGGCCCACACGTGACGTTATGGGTGTTTTATTTCATGGCGGCAGCATTGAGCCTTCTAATTTTGAATAAGCCCGCAGCTGTTCTCTGTGCGCCATTGGGGATTGAGCTTGCCACTAAGCTAGGATGTCATCCGGAACCTTTTATCATGGCAGTTGCCTTCGCGGCCTCCACCGCAATGGCCACGCCTATGGGATATCAGACGAATCTTCTTGTCTATGGACCCGGAGGCTACAATTACCGGGACTTTGTATTCTTTGGGTTGCCCCTTAATATTCTTGTAGGAATTATTGCCTGTCTACTTATTCCGTTGGTCTGGCCTCTCACGTAAGGGAGGATTGACGAGGGTTTAAGTAAAGGAACAAGGCTCCATGCAAGGACAACTTACTATCGTTGGACAGGGATTGGCTGGAACGTGTCTCGCGTGGCGCCTTTGGAGCCGGGGGAAAAAGTTTCGATTGCTCCACCTTGGAGAGGGGCGGAGCGCTTCTGCAATCTCAGCTGGGCTCCTCACCCCGGTAACTGGGCGAAGTCTGAATCCCAGCTGGCGCCTTTCTGAATTTCTTGATGAGGCTCTGGGTTTTTATCGAGAGGTGGAAGGTGTTCTCGGTGAACAGTTCTTCTATGAGATTCCGATCTTGCGTATTTTTGCCGGCGCAGAGGAGCGCCGAATGTTTGATCGCAAGCACGAGCTGTTACAGCCTTGGACAGGAGCATTTCTCGAGGGGAAGGATTGTCCCTGTGAGGCACCCTACGGTGGGGTTATCTGGAAAGGTGGTGGCCGTCTCGATACTAGACGTTTTCTCGAATCCTCCGGTATATTCTTTCGGGATTCCGGTCTCCTGGAGACTGGAGAGGTTGATCTTGCCAGTGGCCTCGAGGTTGAGAAGCCCACTATCATGTGCGCTGGAGCAGCAGGCCTTGGCTCGGAGCCATTCGGGTTTCTTCCCGAGCGCAGGGCAAAGGGTGAAATTCTGACCGTTCGAATTCCTGGGCAACCCGAGAATCGTGTTCTCAGCCGGAATGGCTGGATGATTCCTCTTGGGCAAGGTCTCTTCCGGGTTGGGTCTACCTACAGCTGGGATGATCTAACAGATTCGGTAACGACTTCCGGCCGGCTTCAGGTTGAGAACCTAGTGCGCTCATTTACGGCTCTTTCCTTTGAGACGGTCGAGCATGTAGCGGGTATTCGTCCGATTATCCGACAGAGTCGTCCGGTGATCGGCTCTCATCCGGAGAATGAGAACCTTTTCGTCTTTAATGGTCTGGGTTCAAAGGGCGTGCTTTATGCACCGGGAGTAGCAGATCGACTGGCGGCCTTCCTCTGCGAGAATCGTGAGATTGAAGAGGATTTGAATATAGATGCCTTCGTGGGGTAGAATCATAACGATGCGAATTACCGAGAGAGCGCATGAAGCTGTGCGAGCAGCGGTAAAAGAGGGAGAGGAGGTTGTTGATGCCACTGCGGGGAACGGACATGATACCGTATTCTTGGCGAAACTTGTTGGTGCTGGCGGGCGGGTGTTCGCCTTTGATATCCAAGAGGAAGCCTTGATTTCCACTCGAGCTAATCTTGAGGCGTCCGGTGTTCCGAGCAACAGGGTCTCTCTTATCCGGGAGAGCCATGTGAGACTAGGTGACTATGTCATTAATCCGGTCGCTGCCGTGATGTTTAATTTAGGATACCTTCCAGGTGGGAATCATCAAATCCGCACTGGATGGGAGGAAACCGTGATTGGCCTAGAGCGGGCCTGGGAAGTGATTCGGGCAGAGGGTATTCTTACGGTCGCATGTTATCGTGGTCACCCGGGTGGGCAGGAGGAAGGCAGAGCCGTACTGGAGGCTGCCCACAAACTAGCTTTGGGGGGAGCCATGATGGATACCCACGGGTTATCCGGAACGGATATAGGCCCTTTCCTGGTGGTGCTTCGCAAGGGTTAATGTCCCCGCAGATCACGAGGTTCATTGCCTGCCGAACATGCCGGCAGGTTACCGCTGCATTCAGGCGAAGATTTCTCCTTCGTTGAAAAACCGTTGAAGCTCGGCTTCAGCGGCCTCGGGACTATCAGAGGCGTGGCAGATATTCCGCGTTTTGGAAGATTCATCCTTACAGCCATAATCACCGCGGATCGTTCCCGCTTCCGCCTCCTTGGAGTCGGTGGGTCCAAGAAGCTTCCGTGCTCTGCTAATGCCGTCATCGGCTTCCAGCGCGAGGGCGATAATCGGGGTTTCCTGCATGAAGGCTTGAATCGCAGGGAAGAAGTCAAACTGTACGATGTGAGAATAGTGCTCGTTGATGAGTTCATCGCTGGCTTCAAGCATCTTGAGGCCGCGAATACGGAACCCCTCTTTAAGAAAGCGATCCAGGACAACACCCGAGAGACCCTGCTGGATGCCGTCAGGTTTGAAGAGAACAAGAGTAGTTTCAGTAGCCATCAGCGGCAGCTTGCATCGCGGGGAGGGAGGGTCAAGTCAAAGGGAAGAGACAGGAGATTGAGAAGAACCGCGGTTTCAGAAGGGAGCAGCATAGGTATTACAGCGATTGTGCCAGCCAGCTGTCCAACGTTGTTCTCCTCTGTCGGGGGGAGAGTTTTGAACCCGGCGATCCAGGCACCGCTTGGCTGCAGTTGCGAATTCCCGGGCCGCAGCCTGACCGCGTGGAACCGGTCGCATTTCCGCGAGAACCCACATGAGACCCCAACCCTGCCCCTTGTATCGCTCTCTGGGATTGGTTCCATCACCCTTGAAATTCACGTAATCAATCAAGGCGTAGATGCCATTGGGCGTCGTAGCAACCTTTCCATAGTTGGCCTCGATGCGTGTCCGCTGACTTGCAGGGGCAGCTGCCATGATCTGCGGCAGGGCGGCCCGTGACTTGGCCATGATGAACTCGGTCTGAATATCGATGTTGGATACGAGCCAGCTACGAAGCGCTGTGAGGACCTTTCCGTTAAAGTCGCGCTGAAACACCACTCGGTTATTCCAGGGGCAGTCGGGAAGGAGGGCAGGGGAAGGAATGCCCCGCACGCCCTTGTTCTGTGCGAACTTCACGAACTCAGGCCAAGTCTCAGTCCAACGTCCGTTGAACGTGGCGGGATACCAGATGAAGTGCCCAATTCCGAGGGAAGGGAACTCTTCTCCCTCGTTCCAGTGGGTTAGTCCGCTTATCTTACCTCCCGATTCATTCTGCCATATTTTCATGCCCACAGACTTTCGCTGGGCACCGTTTAGGGTGACGCCTGCGGGATAATTCCGGGCCAGATCCTTCTGAAGTCGGGGTATCCCTGAGCTATTCTGCGCCGGGTTCTCGTAGGTTGTCTGGTCGGGAGAGCAGGAGATGACGAGCAGGCTGATGGCTAGTGTAAAGCTGAGCTCTTGCATGACAGGTTTATAATGTGCAAGGTCGGGCTTCATCAACCGCAAGCCGTATACCAGATGAGCAAAATTCCTTGGGAGAAGGTTATCAGTTTTTCCGGGCTGGATATCACGAAGCTCATCCTCACGGCTCTCGTGGTCCTCTTTGTGACCAAGATTCAGGTCTTCAGCGACCGTCTTTCGGCCCTCCTGGTTGCGCTGCCCCTTACCTCCCTGCTGGCGATGATCTGGATGCGTCTGGAAAAACAGGATCCCGAGCGGATAGCCAATCATGCCGAGGGCACCTTCTGGTTCGTGCTGCCAACCCTCCCCATGTTCCTTGTCCTTCCATGGATGTTACGTAACGGGTGGGGCTTTGGAATAGCGCTCGCAGTCAACTGTGTCCTCACGGTGGTTCTCTTTTTCGGATTGGTTGCGATTCTCAAGCCCTTTGGCATCAAACTTCTGTGACTGGAGTGGGCTCGTGGGAGCCTGCCGGCTTGGATTTCCTGATCAAGTTTGTGTGATATTCTATTTTTCCTGTTTAGCTGTCTGGGTTGTTCCGGGGAGCCTCGTTATTGGGGAGAGGTAATGTTCTGCAGGTCCGTTAGAGGCTGATTATGGTGCCAAACAGCTAATCCGAGCAAAATTTCTTGAATGAAGGCTTGAAGTGTGGTCTTTCCAGCGTCCCGAGCGGGAGAATATATTTCTCCCCAATGTAAAAACCAGAACGTGCTGATGGAGGCTGATAACGTAATTCCCTTCGAGCAGCCGAAGCCGGTACCTGAATTTTCCGGTAGACCCATGAAAAGTGATCTCGTACAGCAGGCAGCAGAACTCGTCACCGATCCGCAGATTCTCATCAATATGGTTTCCAAGCGGGTTCAACAACTGAACACCGGGCGGGCTCCCCTAATTGATACTGTGCCAAGTATGGGAGCTGCAGATATTGCGCTGACCGAAATTATCGAGGGCAAGGTCAAGCTTGCCGAGGAATCAAATGGTTAGTGACCAGGCAGGCTTGCCTGCGGTGGAGTCCGGATCATGAGTCGAGATGTTGCCAGAAATAAGAAGGCACGCCGCGACTATTCTATTTCAGAGGTCCACGAGGCAGGGATTCAGCTCAGGGGCACAGAGGTCAAGTCCATCAGAGAGGGCAAGGTAAACATCTCCGATGCTTTCGTCCGCATCGAGCGCAGGGAAGCCTTTCTGTATGGATGTGATATTCAGCCATGGCAGGCAGCAGGCGAGTATTTTCAGCATGCACCGAAACGTCCTCGTCGATTACTTCTTCACAAGAATGAGATCCTCAAGCTCGCTCAGTCAACCGACGAGAAGGGATACACTCTTCCCTGCCTCCGGCTGTATTTCAAAGGAAGTCGGGTCAAAGTCGAGTTCGGGCTGGGGAAGGGCAAAAGCCATACCGACCAGAGACACGACCTGAAAAAGCGGGCTGAAATGAGAGAGGCCGAACGAGAGGTGGCAAGGTTTAACCGGCGTTAGCTCGGGATCAGGAACAGGTGCTGGGTATCACAGGGTGACGCCTGTGACAGAAAGGATCCCACCCGCTCCTCTGAGCGTATCCATCACCTCAGGGGCAAGTGGTTGGTCGATTTCAATGATGGTGAGGGCACTCCCGTCCTGCTTGTTGCGAGCAAGAGACATATTGGCGATGTTGACCTCGGCCTCTCCGAGGGTGGAGCCGATAGCCCCGACGATTCCTGGCCTGTCATCGTTGGAAACTATCAGGAAGTGTCCCTCGATATTCGTATCGACGAATGTGCGATCGATTTCCACGATCCGAGGGGTTCTCCCTATGATAGTACCGGCGAGGCGAAACTTGGCATTACCCTTCGTCAGTTCCGCCACGAGGAGCTCCGAAAATTCTGTAGCCGCACTAATTGTAGACTCCGTGAGGTCGAGTCCCATGGATTTTGCTACGGCTGGAGCATTCACGATATTCACCTGTCCTTCGTTACATGCTGCAGAGAGGAGTGCGGTGAGGACATGGCGAGAGACCAGTCCAGTGTCCTGCTCGGCGAGAGCTCCATGGTAAGAGACCCTCAGGGAATCAGGGCTTGCTGGTCCCAGCTTGGCGAGCACTTTGCCAAGCGCAGTCGCAAGATTCAGATAAGGTCCGAGCTGAGCCAGGGCGGCGGCATCGAGGGATGGCATGTTGATGGCATTCCGTATCTCCCCGGTTGTCAGAAAGTCCCGGATCTGTTCCGCAACCTGGATTCCAACGTTTTCCTGGGCTTCCGCAGTAGAGGCTCCAAGGTGTGGGGTAAATGCGACGTGCTTTTCGCAGGCAAACACGGGGTGATCTGGGGACGGAGGTTCGTTCTCGTAGACGTCCAAAGCGCAACCGGCAATGTGCCCTGTATCGATCGCAGCCTTGAGTGCGTTCTCATCGATGAGCCCGCCCCGTGCGCAATTTACAATCAGTCCACCCTTGTTCATAAGGGCCAGTCGCTCGGCATTAATGATGTGTCGGGTATCATCAGTTAGAGGCACATGGAGTGTAACGACATCCGCTCCGTCGAGGACTGCATCCGGCGAATCTGCCAGTTCGATCTTCAGTTCATCGGCTCTCGCCTGCGTCAGGAAGGGGTCAAAAGCGACGACCTTCATGTTGAACCCCTGCGCCCTTTTTACAAACTCGCTCCCAATCCGCCCCATTCCGATTACAGCAAGACGCTTGCCGTTCATTTCAATGCCAGAAAATGCCTTTCGGGAATTCTTGAAATCCCCGGCAAGGACACCAGCATGTGCTGGGGCAATATTGCGGGCAGTGGCAAGCATGAGGGCAAAGGCATGTTCGGCCGTGGATACAGTATTGCCAGTTGGGGTATTCATGACGATGACTCCATGAGCGCTTGCCGCTTCCCGATCGATGTTATCAACCCCTACTCCAGCTCTCCCGATTGCGCGGAGCCGGGATGCACGAGCGATAACCTCGGCGTTGGGCTTGGTCTGGGAACGAACGATTAGAGCGTCGTAATCCCCGATAATCTCCAGCAGTTTATCGGGCTGAGAACCGAGATCGGGAATAAAGTCGGCAGTAATGTCGGGGTGGTCGTTCAGGAGGGTGACCCCATGCTCACTGATGGGATCCGCGACGAGGACACGGTGACTGGCCATTTGTTTGCGTTGGATTTATGCCAGACGAGAGAGAAAGGCAAGGGCGGGAGGGCTCTTCCAGCCTGTCAGCCGGTCTCTGGGAGGGTGGTGCGGTGGATTTACGATCAGGGAGGCCTCGTAAGCGCCCGTGGTCTGTTTACCCCGGACGCCAGGGTATGAGTTTGTTCACTCCTGAGCTCCTCCTCGCTTGACCCCGGTGCGAGGTCTGGAAGAGTCCCGCTAATGACCGACAAACCCAGCAGAAAGCACTCCTCCGTTGTGCTCGATGGTCCCGACCGAGCCCCAAGCCGTGCCATGCTCTATCCAGTGGGCTTCAAAAAAGAGGACTTTGGAAAATCTCTCGTCGGCGTGGCCTCTACTTGGAGTCAAGTCACTCCGTGCAATATGCATATTGATCGTCTTGCTCGGGAAGCAGCCAAGGGTGCTGATGCAGCAGGAGGAAAAGCCATGATATTCAATACGATCACGATTTCGGACGGGATCTCGATGGGAACCGAAGGGATGAAATATTCCCTTGTAAGTCGCGAAGTGATCGCGGATTCCATCGAGACCGTGGCGGGATGCGAAGGAATGGACGGGGTGATCACTATTGGTGGCTGCGATAAGAACATGCCTGCATGCGTAATGGCCATGGCACGCCTCAACAGACCGTCAATTTTTGTCTATGGGGGAACCATCCTCCCGGGATGCTCAATGGTGCAGGGAGAAGAAAAGTCTCTGGATATTGTCTCGGTGTTTGAGGCGGTCGGAAAACATGCGAGTGGTGAATATACCGATGCCGATCTGCAGGCGGTAGAGGAGAGTGCGATTCCCGGGGCAGGATCCTGCGGCGGAATGTATACAGCAAACACGATGGCAAGTGCGATTGAGGCATTAGGGATGAGTCTCCCCAACAGCTCGGCCCAGACCGCTGTGGGAGAAGACAAGATGAGGGATTGCTTCGATGCGGGTGCGGCTGTTCTCATGATGCTGGAGAAGGGAATTACGCCGCGTCACATCATGACCCGGAAAGCCTTCGAGAATGCAATCACCCTTGTCATTGCCCTGGGTGGTTCCACCAATGCGGTTTTACACCTTCTTGCGATGGCTCATGCAGCCGAGGTGGAATTAAGTATTGATGATTTTACCGAGATTGGGAAACGGGTGCCAGTTTTAGCCGATCTCAAACCAAGCGGTAAATTCGAGATGGCTCCTCTTGTGGATATTGGAGGGACGGTCCCTCTGATGAAGATGCTTCTCAAGGGAGGATTGCTGCATGGCGATTGCCTCACCGTAACCGGTCGGACGATGGCCGAGAACTTGGCCAATTCAGACCTCGAATATCCTGAAGACCAGGTGATTATTCGGCCACTTGACAACCCTATCAAGGCCGACAGTCACCTCCGAATTCTTTACGGGAATATTGCTCCCGGGGGAGCGGTGGCCAAGATTTCAGGAAAGGAAGGGCAAGCCTTTGTCGGGCGTGCCCGGGTTTTTGATTCTGAGGAAGGTGCAATGAAAGCTATCCTTGATGGGGATATTGTTGCTGGGGATGTGATCGTTATTCGCCGTGAGGGACCCAAGGGAGGGCCGGGGATGCGGGAAATGCTTGGGCCCACTGCGGCTGTCATGGGCAGGGGTCTTGGGGACAGTGTCGCTCTGATTACAGACGGACGGTTCTCCGGAGGCAGTCACGGATTTGTAGTTGGTCATATTACTCCGGAGGCATACGAGGGTGGGCCAATAGGTCTACTCGTGGAGGGTGATCAGATTACGATTGATGCGGTTGCCAACCAGATCACTGTGGATCTCGATGAAGGGGAAATGGAAAAACGAAGAGCGGAGTGGACCCGCCCGGAGCCCCACTATCGCCGAGGAGTATTGGCGAAGTATGCGGCCTCTGTCACCTCTGCCAGTGAGGGGGCAGTGACGGACAAGAATCTCTAAGATTGACCCCAAAGACGGGGTCTACTGGTCGGAAGCCTTTTCGGGAAGAATGGCCATTTGAGCTGCATTGGCTTTTGCGAGGTGCTTTTTGGCCAGAGCGTTGATCTCTTCAAGGGTGATAGAGGCATAGTCCGCATCACGTTCGCGCGCCCAGTCGAGTCGGTAGGGTTCGGATTGGGATTGGGCCATGACGGTGTTGAGCCAGTAACCATTATCCCTGAGGGTTTTCTCTAGATTGGACAGAATTGGTTTCAGCGCCCGGTCCAGTTCATCCTGGGTAACCCCCTCGGAGCCGAGCTGGAGTCCCATTTCGTGAATCAGTGCCGTGACTTTTTCTACGTCTTCGGGTGCGCCGATCGACATCGCCATCAGGTTGCCGTAGTCAAAGACCATGCTCGCGCTCGCATGAGCCTGTGGGCTGTAGGTTGCTCCGAGTTCCTCCCGCAGTTTGGTTCTCAATCGGTCATCAAGAATCGTGGCAAGGACATTCAGGCGTCGCAGTTCCCCAATATCTTCTCGCACTGGTGGAATCTTCCACCCGACAACAGATGCTGCCTGAGGAATTTTAGAGGTATAGGTGAATTTCTTGGTAGCCGGCAGAGAGGGAGTCTGGATTTCTCGCTCCTTACTCAGGGCTGGTTTGGTGCTGGATCTATCAGGCAGTGCACCCACTGTTTTAAGAAGAAGCGGGATTGTTTTCTCTACATCGAAATCCCCAACGAGGCTTATTTCGAGGTAGGCCTTTTCGAATTCCTCGTTGACCCATTCTTTGACATCAGAAGCTGTGTATTTTGCGAGCACCTCGGCATCCGGCTTAGCGAAGCGGCCATCGCCTCCGCGCGACCATTCCTGCATTTCGGCCATCGCTCCACTGATTGTAAATTTCAGCTGCGAGCTCATCATGGGCAGCATCTTACGAAACTGCCGAGTAGCCTCCTCCCTGTATCCAGGATCGGTAATCCTTGCGCAAACAAGCTGGAGCTGCATTTCGAGATCTTCCTGAGTTGTGCGGCCATCGACAGTAAAGGCATCTTCGTCGACTCCAAGGCTGGCACTCACGTTCCGTCCTGCGGAGATTCTTTTGAGGTCGTCACTGCTGTGCTTCCCTAGTCCTCCGGCATTGAGGAGAACCGTCGAAAACATATCCAGACTTGGCTTGTCGACAGGTTGAGTCAGCTTGCCGTTTCCGAAGCGGCCATGCACACTGATCGAGTTTTTTTCGAAGTCCGTGGTCTTGAGATTTATTCTTACATTGTTCGATAGAATTAACTGGGTGATTCCAAGATCTTTGATCTCGCGTCTGGACGTTACCGTTCCAGGATCGCCAAACTCGGTGTAAGCAAAGGAGACCTCGGCTTTTTTCTCCGGCGGATCAACCTTCACAGCCTGACTTTCCTTATAGAGGGCCGTTAGAACGCTGGCTCCATCTTTGGGCGCGCTTTTTGAGGTAAGCGTGATTGTAAGGTCCCGGTCTTTCCAGAAATTGCGGAGTGCCTCGTGGCATTTCTCCGGGGTGAGGACCTCAACGGCCATCTTCGTAATGCGGAGGGACTCAGCTGGACTGGTGAAGACCCGGTTAGAGTTGATGCTGTTGACAAGGCCCATGGCCAAAGAGGAGGACTGCCGGGTGTCGGCTCGTTGAACGGCCTGCTCTGCTTGATTGATGATTTCGGCCTTCGTTTCGTCCAACTCCGTTGCGGTGAAGCCAAATTGCAGGGCACGTCTCAGTTCCTGCTCCATTACAGGAATGGCCTCCTTCCATTTGCCCTCTACCGCGGTAACATCTATCGAACCAAATTCTATGGCGTTGAACCACTCGAACCTCCCTGCGCTTCCAGAGGAGATTGGAGATCCCTCCTTCTTGGCGAGGATGTCGAATCGGCGGCCAATGATTGAGTTTGCAACGCTGAGAGGGTATCGCTTGATTCGGTTTGAGACACTATCGGGAGTGGTCTTGTAGGCTTGGACGAACCCTAGTGCGAGATCGTCACTCTTGACCTCCTTGTCGGAGAAAACGGCGGCTTGGAATTTGAAACCCTTCGGGATCGTGCCCATTTCTGGCGCAGTTCCTGGTTGGTCTGGATTCTTCATGGATGAAAATGTGTCGATAATCCGTTTTTTGTAGACCATCGGATCAATGTCACCCACCACGATGAAGGTCATGCTGTTTGGGGTATAGTAATCCTTGTAAAAAGAGGTAAAGCGCTCGCGCTGGGCTTCCTTAATTACCTTTTCGGTTCCGATTGGAAAGCGATGAGCAATGAGAGAATCGGGAAGAAGGAAGCTGAACTGCTGCTCCATAAGACGCATTTCAACGGAGTCTCTCGATCGCTTCTCAGAGAGAATGACTCCGCGCTCCTTCTCGATTTCCTCAGACGAGAGTAAAGCTCCATCGCCAAAATCCCTCATGACGTCGAAACCGAGCTTCAGGGTTTCTTCCTCAGTATTCGGAAGGTCGAGCATGTAAACGGTCTCGTCGAATGACGTATAGGCGTTGGCGTGCGATCCGAAGGCGATACCGAGCCGCTGCATCTGCCCAAGAAGATTCTCAACATCCGGGAAGTTTCTGCTGCCATTGAAGAGCATATGCTCTAGGAAGTGTGCTAATCCGCGCTGATCATCCGCTTCGTTGAGGGAGCCCGCAGCTACGTGGAGCCGCAGAGAGACTCGCCCCGGGGGCTCGGCGTTTCTGCGGATTGCAAAACGCATCCCGTTTTTCAAGGTTCCAAACTCGACCTTTGGATCGACCGCGATATCGCTGTCTTCTTGGGGCCATTTGGCTGGCTGGGCCTCATTTGCGGAGAGAAAGGCGCTTCCTCCCAAGATCAGGAGGAGAGAAAGGAAGGGGATTGGCTTCTTCATTGCAGGGAGATGGTTGGCTCTTCAGAGAAGTTTGCAATGATGAAACGGCGCCGAGCGCGAGGATTGTGCAAAAGGCATTGCAATCTCAACGTGTGGGTGCTTTTCTGCCGCCCCGATTTCCGGGCGCACGTGGCGGAATTGGTAGACGCGCTAGATTCAGGTTCTAGTGAGTGAATAACTCGTGGAGGTTCGAGTCCTCTCGTGCGCACCACTTTAAAACTATTTTTCCTCCTAAAGGCCTTGGCTCCCGGCCTGTCGTATGGATCTTGGGAAGAATGAAGAGACCCTGCTTCCTCTCTGTTCTGGCCTGCGGCCTCCTTCTTTGGTCTCCAGCGCTGTCGGTATCAGGTCAGGATAATGAGGATCACGAGACCATGCGGGTTTTCATTTTCGCAGGCCAATCCAACATGGTGGGTTCTGATTCTAAAGTGGGAGACATCAAGCGCTTTCCGCCATATGCCGGACTGGAAAATCCGCAGGAGAAGGTCCTGTTCAACTATTGTATCGGCCGGGAGAACAAAAGGCGATCAGAGGGATGGGTGGCACTTCAGCCTGTCAATAAAGTGGTCGGGCCGGAACTGAGTTTTGCCCGGAAGATAACCAGACATATTCAAGCTCCTGTTGGCATCATCAAGGTGGCCGCCGGGGGGACTCATCTCGGAGGAGATTGGAATCCAGATGATCCTATCGGTTTTAAAATGTATCCGCTCGCGCTTGAGGCTATCCGGCAGGCTCTGGCCGGGCTAGATGAGAAGGGGATCAAGCATCGTCTCGAGGGGTTCATGTGGCACCAGGGGGAGAACGATATGTTTAACGGAGATTACATGGAATCCTATGGCCGGAATCTGAAGAACTTTCTCGCGAGCTGGCGCCGGGACCTAAGGGCTCCGGATCTCAAGTTCTACATTGGGGAGTTATGCACCAAGACGATCTGGGGAATGGATCTGCGACCCCGTATGTATGCCATCAGCCTTGGGCAGCGAGAGGTCACGTCGAGCGATGTTCGGGCGGAGTATGTACCCACCTCACATGTGGGGGCGGAGATTGGCCGTCCGGTCGGGTTGCACTACCACTATGGGACCCTTGGGCAACTGCAGCATGGGGAAAACTATGCCGCTGCCTATCTGCGCACGATTGGCCTGACAGTCAGGTCGCCCCGCCCTCTGAAAAAATGGCCCTATAAAAAGGGTAGTGCGGTGAAGCTCTTCATTCTTGCGGGGCACCGTAACATGGAGGGAGAACGTGCCTTCGTGCAGGAGCTGGAGGCGCTCAAAGGGGGCGCGGCGCTGCTCAAGGACAATCCCCTGATTGCCTACAGATATAATCTTGGTGGTGGCTATTACTGCTCAAGAGGATGGGAGCCACTCGGGTATACCGGTTACTACGATACCTTCGGTCCGGAGTTGAGTTTTGCTCGGAAAATTGGGGGATCCATCAAGGGCAACGTCGCCATCGCCAAGTTTACCCACAGTGGCTCGCAAATCATCGACTGGACTCCGGAAGGTAGCATTGCGAAGAGCCGGCATATTTATCCGAAGTTCATCCAATTCGTAGAAAACTCAATAAGCGAACTGTCGGCAAAGGGACATGAAGTGGAAGTCGAGGGTGTCTTTTATCACATGGGTGAGAATGACATGTCCTTTCATCCCTACCGGAAAGAGGCGGCTGCGCGGGTGCAGGGTATCATTGAGCAGAGCCGGAAGGACCTGAAGCGGCCCGGACTGAGATGGTTTGTAAGCCAGCAGCCCCCGACCGATGTGGAAAACCTCAACAAGCTGGATGTGGTGGGGAACATGGCAGGGATCGCCTCAGGGAGCCCGAACATTTTTCACCTGAAAGCCTTTGATCTGCCGCCACAGGAAAAGATGCTGGTTATTACCACAGCTGGTATTGTGCAACTGGGAGAATTCATCGCGCGGGGCTATCTGAAGAACCGGTAATACGGTAGCTATGCGGCCAGGTTTGGTAATTCCACTGCAAAATTTGTCACAGAGTCTTAGCTCCCCCTTTGTGTTCGTAGGTTACCTTTCCTTCCCAAGGTCGTCTTTCCAAGGATGCATCTCCTTGGTTCCGTCAGCGAGCTTGTGAAGGCGAACGGCATCGTAGAGTTGACCGTTGGCCATGAAGGCGCGGTAAGTCAGCCACTCACCCTCAACATCAATCACCTGGAAGAACGGAGTCTTAACCGCCTTTCTCGCGAGGAGGACTCCGTCTGGCTTATAGGTGTTCCATCCGTCTTTACGGAAATCATACATTTTTGGTCCGCTAACCGAGTTTACGTACAGTGATTTGATTTTGTTGTTTACAGTATCACTCATGCGCACGGGAGTGTGCCCACGGGCATAGGTGTGATCATGGCCCTGCAGGAGGAGGTCGACCTTGTACTTATCGATAATCGGTTTGAGGACCTTTCGATTCTTAGAATTGTCCCTCCCAGCTCCTGACGAGAACATGGGGTGGTGCATGGTTACGATCGTCCACTTGCTGGTGTTTTCAGAGAGAACCTTTTCAAGCCACTTGGCTTGGGCTTCAATCTCGCGGTTGGAGTTTAGCGCGATAATCCGCGCTCCCTGGTAGGTGAGAGTGTATACGGTCTCTGCCAGAGAATCGGGCAGATCACTTGCAGGTGGGAGAGAGAACTGCGACCGCCATTGGATAGCCAGCTGCTTTCCCTTATCCACTCCGTCGACCTTAAGGTTGGTGTATTCATGATTTCCCGAAACAGGGATGGAGGGCACTGAAGAGTGAATCCACCCTCCCGCTTTGAACCATTCAGCCCATTCCCGGTCTTTGTGGGCAGTATTGACAAGATCGCCCGCATGGATCGAGAAAGCGGCATGAGGAGCTTTTTTGTAGGCCGCCCTGATAATGCGCGACCAGAAGGACAAAATGGAATTCTGGGCGTCTCCAAAGTAGAGGAAGGAGAATGGGGCGATCTCTGCCTTGGCGGTGCGAAACTGAATCCATTCACTCCAGCGATCCCCGCTGCCAACTCTGTAAGCGTAGAGGGTATCTGGCTTTAGCTCCGAGAATTCAACAGAGTGGTAGTGAACGACCACCTTGGCGGGATCGACAAGTTCGAGCTTCTCGGTTCGGGCCTTGTAGCTTTTCGCGCCTTCGTCGAACCGCGCCTTCGGGAGGGCAAGCGCGATTTCTGCTGAGGCCTCCTTCACGGAAGTATCGGTCCGCCAAGTGACGGATTGGCTGGTCGCGGTGCTTCCCGTCCACGTCAGGATGATTCGATCTGGGTCGGGACTGGCTTGCTCCCAGTGACGCAACTTGTGGTCGGGATGGGCTATTGCCGTGATCGTGAGGGCGAAAAGAGCGAGGATGGTATGGAGTTTCATATCGAGTAGTGCGGGTCAGCTGGCGATTTTGACGTCGCTGCCATGAGCCTCTTAAGCGTAGACCGCTCGGAAGGTTCCGCCGATTTTGAGCGCAGTCTAGCCCTAATTAGTGACCGCGGTCCAAAATGGAGTGATATTCCACTTGCACTGTCAGCCAGCCACGGAAGCAAGCATCGTTTGAAGGGCTTTGGCAGAGGCCTTGAGCGCTTGCTCTTCTTTGGGCCACAGCTTCAGCTCAAGGTGCTTCTCAACCCCGGAACGACCCACCACGGAGGGGACACTGAGGCAGACATCCTTGAGGCCGTAGGCCCCGTTCTGAAGTGAAGAAACTGGCAGAAGCTGCTTTCGATCGAGAGCGATGGAGTGAATGACCTCGGCCATCGTTGCTCCGACTGCCCAGCCGGCGCCACCTTTGCGGCTGATGACCTCCGCTCCACTTTTCTTGGTGCGCTCAAAGATTCCCCTCTGAAAATTTGCGTCACATCCTTCCACTTCCGTAAGGGGCAGACCGCCGACGGTGGCTGAGGACCACAAGGGAAGCATGGTATCTCCATGCTCGCCAAGGATGAGAGCTCTGACCTGCGTTGGAGCGAGGTCGAGTTCGGACGCGATCAGGGAGCGAAACCGAGCAGTGTCGAGCATTGTACCCAGCCCGATCACCCGTCCTGGAGGCAGGTCCAGAAAGCTGGCTGCGAGATGCGTCAAGATGTCGACAGGGTTTGAGACGACGAAGACGATGGCGTTATCCTTCATGCCGGCCGCCTTAATGCTTCCGATTACCTCTGAAAAGAGACCGACGTTGCGATTAATGAGATCAAGACGACTCTCGTCAGGTTTCCGGCGCAGACCGGCCGTAATGACAAAGATGTCAGAGTCCCGGGCACGGTCATAGTCTCCCTCATAAATTCGCTGGTCTGCAAGTGATGACGCTCCATGCACCAGATCCAGTGCTTCGCCCTCCGCCATTTTCCTGTTGGCGTCGAGAAGCTGGATTTCGGATACGATTCCCGCACACTGCAGGCAGAATGCAGCATTGGATCCAACCCTTCCGCCTCCTCCGAGGATAGTAACTTTCATGGGTAAGGTTTGTTTTATGGTATCGGTGGCGCTGCTCAAGCGTTGAGATCCACTTTTCTGCGCGGTATTCAGAACTGAGAAGGCGCGAACTGACAGAGTTTCTCTCCGGTATGCTGGAGCCCTTTAGGAATAAGATTAATTCTTTGCCTTCTTTCCGAGCCGGGCTCCGTATTCATTGGTCGGGTCCCGATACATTGAATGTAGATGATTGTGGGGATCCCCCCCAAGATCCTGACCGGCGTATTCGACAATCACGCTGGGTCCCTGAATGCGGTAGGAAAAGTCACCGCCTTTTTCCCCAGGGCCCCACCAGGCAAAGTTCATCTGGTCTATCTCAGCTTGAAGTTCCTCCATTCGGTATTTGGCATGCGCACCCGGGAGATCGCCGACATACGATTTCAGGACGTTCATCAGAATTGCACGTTGCTTGTCCTTGAGGTTCTTGCAGGGTAATCCTAGGGGATCAGGAACAAATCCATCCTTGCCAGCTGCCGCCACCAGATTGGCCCGTTTTGGGCGGATGGTAGCCTGTTTCTTCTGGGATGCGTCAAGCGCCTCGAAAAGTGCCAGGCCTGTCGGGGCCTCGTTCTCCATAGGCACAATCTTCTTGCCTGCGAGTTGAAACTCCCGGGGCTGGGTTCCAATGAAGGTTGGCGACATCGACATACGCTTGCCGTGGAAAGCCAGATTGATCGCGATGTGATGTCCATCAAACTGGAGAGCCCATGGCTTGTCCTGAGATGGCTCGCCAAAGATCGCCAGCCAGTAATCTTCCGCTCCGAAACCGGGACGACGTTGGCCATTACGGAGGAGGCGGTCATCGGCAAGAGGGATGTTACGGGCTTTCCCATAGCCTTGCGGGCTGAGAACTGCGGCAAGGAGGTCGCAAGCGCTCTTCAGTTGCTTTTCATTAAGGTCGCCAAGTCGAACTCCTCCCTGGGGTCCGCGGGGCGGGACGTTGGTCCATTTCGCTTTCTCAGGGCTGTCAGCTGAAAGGGCTGCCTGGGCCCGGAGTTTCTTGTCGAGCGAGGAGAGGAAGGCGTTAGCCCGATTAGCCATTGTTGCCGAGTCATGGGAATCGACGCTGCTGGGAGTATAGTTGGAGAGAACCTTGCTCGGAAGAGAGGGGTATTTTCCTACCGGGGCCGCAACCGAAACGGAAAGGGAGAGGATCAGGGTAAAGGCGGAGCAAACCAGAC
>Ga0160423_10000662_pt1 | contig 28523 bp, 20 predicted proteins | sample CRUFie14St8metaG_FD_108191 | JGI IMG/M metagenome (GOLD analysis project Ga0160423, IMG submission 108191) | Marine microbial communities from the Costa Rica Dome - CRUD Field 142mm St8 metaG | ecosystem: Environmental > Aquatic > Marine > Oceanic > Photic zone | place: Costa Rica: the Eastern...
CAGGAGGGCACGGGGCGAGCGATGGCGCGAGCCTTATGCCGGGAGGGAGCATGGAGCTCAAGGAGACAGAGGACCTCGTGAAAGGCACGGAAACTGCTCCTGAATTGGATGACCTGATCGATTTCGGGGTCACAGCATGATTTTACTGGTATCTATATCTAAAATTTATATATTTACAAGAACCCAAGAGGCTGCCTGGTCCAGGCACCGTACTGTACATAGCCGCGACTCCCCGAATTCACATGGTCCTACGTGGATGGCTGGGTTGCGGCTCCCTTTCTACTCCTCTCCCTCTCTACTAGTTCCGATGTCTTCAAAGTGAGCCCAAGCTTCCCTGACAGCTCCACGGTTTTATACATGAAATATGTCGCGTCGAAGGAGTGCGCCCCCGGCCTCGGCTCCTCCATGTCGAAGTAGTGGTAGTGGATGTCCGACCCCCCCTTGGACATCCAGTCCTCCCAGGGCTGCCATAGTGAGTAGTCAGTATCTGTAGTCAGTGTCCGTGGCCTCTGTCCTCAACTTACCTCAAATCCATACATGGAGATTGTGTCGCACATTATGGCCGCGATCAGAAGCGCGTAGAATCCGGACATGGGCTTCTCCCCCGAGAAGCACCCGAACTCGCGCCACTCCAATGCCAGCTGCAGGGCGTTGTAAATCTCGTGGGCCTTCCTGAAGAAAGTGGGGGACAGAACCAAGATCTGAACCTCGGGATACTTGTCGTGGACGTCCGTGAGGGTCTCCTTGAGCTTCAGCGGCTCGAACAGCAGGTAGATGGGGACGGGATCCCTCCAGTTCCAAGCCTGCGTCTGCCGCAGGAGGTTGTGCGCGTGCTTCGCATTCAGGGACTCGAAGGTCGTCTCCGAACCCACCTGCTCCTCAAACCCCGCGGTCGGTGCCTGGTTGAATCGGTAAACCATGTCGTGCGCGTCAATCTCCTTGCCAAAAGTTGAAAGCGTCATCGTTCCGGAGTTGCCCACGAAGGCGCACGTCTTGAACCGGTAGTCAGGGCAGGTGTCCGGCAGGGATCCCATCTTGTCCAGGGGAAACCTGTACGTCTCCCTCCTCTCCTCGCCCCCCGACCCCTCCGACGTGTACTCGAACTTGCCGAACTTGCCGTCCGAGGTGACGTTGTCGAAGAGATCCTTCGCCAGGAAGTGGCACTCCGAGCTGTCGGAAAAGGCGTCGAAGTCGACGCCCTCGAGCATCGACCCCGCGCTCACCTCGAGTCGGTCTATGCCGCAGCCCGTGCCCGCCCAACCGTTGTCGCACACACAGAAGCCCTGGTAGCAGGTACCCCTCCCGCCGCAGTCGTTCGGGCACCACGGCTGCGAGCAGTCCTCCCCCACCCAGCCCTCCTCGCACGTGCAAAGCTCCGCCTGGCAGCTCCCCCTCCCTGAACACACCGAGTCCGTGCTGTTGGTCGGGCACTCGAAAGTTTGCGTCTTGGGGTCATTGTCCTCGTGGTGGTGGTGGTGGTGGCCGCAGGAAAGCGACGCGAGGTTCAGGAACTCCGGGTCCTGGGAGATCAGGTACACCGCGACGAAGCTGCTTGCGATGCTCAGGAGCACAAGAGCCGTGTCAAATATGTCACGACGCTTCGCGGGCATCTCCGGCGTGCGCAGCGGCGGCGCAGGGATCGGAAAGCGGGGCCGAGGCTTTCGGGGCCGCCAACCTGGCCGAGCGCCACGCGCCTGGACTGGGGTGCAGCCGTTGGCCTAGCCCCCCCTCTTCGGGCCAAGGAGCATCTCCGCTCTCCTTCGTCGGATTTCTGAAGATGTTCTGAAGATCGCGTTACATCGCAGATTACCAGATTCGAGAGCCCGCCACCTCATCTTCTCAGCGCCCGACAACATTGACGTCGAGCATCTTCAAGCCCTCGAGCTTGTTGTTGTATCTCTCGATCTCCTCGTTGTGCTTTCGGGTCTCCTCCCACTCCTTCTCCAAAAACTGCTTGGCGTGCTTCTCGAACTCGGGGTGCAACTCGTTGTGGTCGCCAAAGCAATCCACAAAGCTCGACCCGGTGAATCTGTAACCGTCGGGCAGAGGGTCTAGCACATGCTCCTTCTTGATGATCTCTTTCTCGCTCGCCTTGAGGTCCACTGGGTTTCGCAGCTTCCGCAAATCCTGCGGGGCCTGGACGCACTTTCCCATCAAGCCCCTCACGTACTCCTCCGTGACATTCTCCCCAACGAAGATCCACTCGACTTGGGGCGCAGGGGCTGCGCGGCAGACCCTTTCAGACTCGCCCCTCACCACTCTGGCCCTCCCTCCGACAATGGAGATCTCCACAGGGCGCTTTTCACGCGGGCACGTGTACACGGCCTTTGCCCACAGCAAGACCCGCCTCCCTCTCGCGCCGTAGGCCTCATCCATCAGAGCGGGTCTCTCCAGCAGTGCTTCCTTCGACCTGTCCAGCTCGCGCTGGAAAACGCCCACAAGACCCCCTTCGTCCTCCAAGATCGAGCAGGTTGTCCTCGCGAAGACCATCTCGTGGCGGTCTGGAAGTACCCCCCTGGAGGTGTGGGGTTGGCCTGAGGCCACGGGAAGCTCCACCATCGGCTCGATCAGGGCGTCGCTGGAGAAGTCCCTCGAGTGCACCACCTTCGCGCCAGGCAGCCTCGCTTTCAAGATTCTCCTCAGGGCCGGCGTCCGGGCCTCATCCCCAAAAATAACCACCGCCTTGACGTGGTCCTGGGTCAGCTGCTCGAAGACGCCCTCAAAGTAGAGGCTCCTCCCATCCCTAACGAGTGTCTCGGTGTGGACGCAGGCAACGACACTGTGAACGTGACAAGACCCCGACCTCAGCTGCTGTGTCCTCGACAGCAGTTCCAGGAAGCAGGGCACGTCACAGTATCCGATGCACGGCAGGAGGAGCCCTCTCCTCTCACCCCCTGCAGACTCGTGGGACGTCGCATTCTCAATCGCATCCTCGAGCCTGAGGCACCTCGAATCTTCCTTGGCGTCCAGCAATGTAGAGAGGTCTTGTTGCACGACGCTCCATTCGTATCCTTGCCTCGCATTCTTCACCAGCAAGCCAGCGAGGTCTTCGTGACCAGAGCCCGGAATCCCGACGAGCACTACAATGGGAGTCGAATTCTCTCCTGCCACTTGAGGCCTCACAAGTTGCACCCCTCTCACATTGGTGTCCATGTGAGACGTTAAGTCCTCGCAGCCCTCGTCCGAAAGCATGAGGTCTGGGAGGCGCTTGGTTCGCACGGAAGCGGCATAGCCATGTGAATCCCGCAACTCCTGAGGGAAGCCACTCTCAGTAGCCACTCGAATGCCTCCGGGGAGGGAGGACAGAATCTCCATCCAGAGAGGCCAGACCTTCTGGTTAAAGTAGCGACACCCAGACGGTTCCATGGTGGAGAGCGCCAGGCCGATAGTGTCATTGCCACTGCCCGAATCGAATCCGGTGAGGCTGGCATCCTCCAGCTCGAACAGGAGAATGGCTGTCGTCATGATGTTCTTCTGGTCCACAACGTACCTGGTGAAGGACTTGACGTCCTTCTCGAGGTTGACGATGATTGGCAGGGCATTGGGGCTGTAGAACACGAAGCCTCTCTCGAACGCGAAGATCTCGCCCTTCACGGAAGGCTGGTATGCACTGGACACGAGCATGGTGACCTCCTCTGACCCATCGATGACGAGCTTCCCGAGAGACCCCGTGATTTCGTTCCTGGAGTTCTCCGAGGAGGAGACCATGGACTCCTCGCTGATCTTCGTCAGCATTCTCGACATGAACGTCTGAATGATGCTCTCGGCCTGGAGCGTGGGCCACGTCAGCACGACCGGAACGGCCGAGGAGAGGACCTCGAATCCTTTGGGCGCGGGGGAGCAATCCAAAAAAGTCTCTCCGTAGGCAAGGCTACCCAGGAGCGCGCCGCCGTCCCTGGTCCGCAGGCCACCGAGGAAGACCTTGAACCGCTTCAGTCGCTTCGAGCCACGGGTGGCAGGGAACACGTTTCCTGCGAGGTCAACCTCCTCAAGGTCAAACTTCAAGTTTGCGGGGTCCAGGGGCTCCAATTTTCTCGAGTCGAGCGCGCTCGCGAAGGCCCTCCTCGCCGAAGCCTCGACTTCCTTGAAGGACGCGCTCGCGCCGCTGGTGGAGAAGAATTCCATCGCGGCAGCCCCAGCGTCGACCAGACAAGTGTAGGTACGGTATAGGTACAGGACGTCTGCAGGGCTCCATCGGCTCTTTATTTCATCAAAATCGTCCACCTCGTACAGGTCCTCGTCCGAAGGGTAGAGCCCTCCCTCCCTGAGTCTTCCGCCGGACAGAAAGTACGTCCTCGAGCAGGCCAGCGCAGTCTTTGGGTCTGCGAGCTCCAGAATGAAGTGGATCGGCGACTCTTGCTGGGGCCCGGGACAGAGCGGCTTGCTCTCCTCGGCCTTCAGCGACGTCTTCCCAAAACTGTTGGTGTGCTGGCCCGCGAGCAGGCGAGGACTGAACAGCGCGGCTTCCCTCGCCTCCTCCTCTCGAATGTCTCTGCAGCTGTAGTAGTCTGCAAAGGGCTCCAGCAGGTCCGCCTCCTCCAGCTCCTCCAGGCCGCCCAGGCTCTTCCTGTCAACCAGAGAGAGGAGCTCCCTTGCGTGCCTCATGAACATGGGCAGAGACTGACGAACCAGCAAGTCGAAGGCCTGGCCGTCGAGCTCGGGATATACCGCGTGGATCTCCTTGAACAGGGATCGGGTCTTGAAGTTCATGGTGAAAAAGCCCGACTTTCCGACCCCTTCAATACCGTACGACTGGATGAGAGGCCAGGCCTCGACGATTTTGACGTCCTCGCAGGGCAAGCCAACAGTCCGCAGGCCACTGACCATCTGCACGAAGCTCCCGATCTTGAACTCCTCCAGCAAGTCTGTGTCTTGCTCCTCCTCCTCGCTTGGCTTGAAGATCTGCGAGTTTTCTATCCCGCAGGCCAGAAGGTCCACGATCCCGTCGTGGGCGCGAGTTGGGCAGAAGCACTTGAAGGTCTTTGGCGTCAACACGAAGACGACGTCCTCAAGGTTGCTGTCCAGCAAGGAGGTCTCGTACAGCTCGTGGCCGCTCTTTCCCTGAAGCAGGTAGGCCAGGACCTCCGCGGTGGCCTTGTCGAAGTTTCCGTCGATACCTGCGACAAGCACAAGTCCATCGACTTTGGACGATTCCACGATGCCCTGCAGGACTCTCAAGCGGTGCAGGGCACCCCTCCGCGACGACCTTCCCATCTTCGTCATGGTCTCCTGAGTCATCCTAAGTCCTCTTGCCCCCCTCACTGTCATACCTGACAGTCAGTTCAAAAAAATTCTTTCCCTTCCTTCTCCTTTGGTCTCAAACCGGGAAAATTCGGAAAAGGGCTCAATCAAAATGGAGGGCTTCCTGGTCGAGCTGGCACTCACTTTCGTACACAACAACAGCGAACTCAAGCCATGGGGTTCTCGGTAGAGAACCTGGAAGCGTTCAAGCGGGACTTGCAGTCTCTTGTGGAGGACACCGAAGCGTGCTTGGGTGTTGTCCGCGCCAAGGACGTGAATGCGGTTTTGGAAGAAACCGTCAAGCCGTGTGCGAAAAAGGTCGTGCAGTTTTGTGACCAGCAGAAAAAGGCTGCCGAGGCTGTTTTGAGCCTGGATCCACCACCCACTCCCGCGAAAGAGGAAGAGAAGGCGGATGACAAGCCTGAGGCCAAGGAGAACGTCGAAGAGGCGGCCGGGAGTGCGCCGCAAGACGCACCTGACACGACCAAGGCCAAAGATGGCGCCAAGGAGGACCCGGCACTCGCAAAGGCGGATCTCAACGACGTGTCCAATAGTGGAAGACAGGGTGCCCAAGCAAAGGAGGGTGAGGCGCAGGAGCCCCCAAAAGATGACTCATCGAAGGTTGAGGAGGACGCTCCAGCCCCGCTGACAATCAAGAAGAGGAAGCCCAAAGCCAAGGGAAGAAAGCTGCCGTCAAAGAACCTGCTCGCTACGAGAGCAAAGGAGGAGGTGAGTCCAATGTCCCAACAATGCAGCCAGACCCCGCACGGCCAAATGCTCTCCTCTCTTTCTCGAGACTCATCGCGAAACTGTTCCCCCCCCCTTTTCCCCCCACCCCCGCGCGGCTCTCCAGGATGACGACGCTGCAACAATCAAGCTCGAGGAGAGTGACATGCCGAGCGAGGTGACGAAGGAGGAGGAGGAACCCAAGGTGAGGAGGGGAACACAGGCCGTTCCCATTTTTAACGCTGGGGTAATGGGGGAGCTGAACAAGGCCCTTGGGGTGAGGGCCACCAAGAAGAGCGCCTCAATGGAGAAAAAAGAGGATAGTGGAAGTCCAAAGGAGCAGGATGGGGCTAAGAAAGCGGAGGAGAAGGTGGAGCCGCTAGAGAAGGTCGCCCTCCCTGCGCTCAAACCCGTCAAGCTGGAGAGCCCGAAGCCCAAGGACGACGAGAAGAAGGATGCAGAGCCAGAAATTCCTCCTTGGAAACTGGAGCTGCAAAAGCGGAAGCAGAGAAAGTCTACGGCGTCTGGGGCGAAGCCTCCAGCAAAGCCAGCGCCGGCCAAGGAGCCGGAGAACGAGCTGGCCGCGATCCTGCAGCGGCGGAAGCAGAAGTCGGGAGGCTAGATATTCTCCTGGTGAGAGGGTCTGATCATGATCTCGCTGAAGAAAAATGAAGTGAAGAAAAATTAAGTGAAAAAAAAAAATTTGTGAACCTCTTTTCAAACAAATCCGTCTCGAGCCGGGAGCTGTCAGGGCGGGGGAAGCCGAGTCGGTGACAGCCTCGGTGTCTCTTCATTCCGCCGACGAGGTCGCGGGCTCGAAAGGTTCGGTCTTTGCCTCTCACGGGCAACGCATAAAGCCTTGCCGCGATGTCCGACCAAATAATCGCCCTCGTCATCTGGTACGCCAAGGAGGGCCTGGGAAGGCACGTTCAGGTCTTGTGCTCGGAGGCCATACGAAGGAAGCGAGGGGACGTCGCCCTGCAGTTATGGAGGGCCTACGGCCTGTGCCTCGAGGGTTCCTACTCAGAGGCGCTGCGCGAGCTGCAAGCCCTGTCCAACAACCAGGAGGTAGCCTTGCCTCGGATCTTGCTTGAGATCCACTCGCACAGACAAGCCCGAGTGGTCGACGAGGAGACCCTCCAAGACCTCGAGTTCTACTTGCCGAAGGAAGAGCAGGCGGCAACGGAGAGGGCGTTGTACTTCTCGGCGGTGCTCTGCTGGCTGATGGGGGAGACGGACAAAGCGAGGGACTATTGTAGCAGCATCTTGCGAGTTCAGCCAAAGTATCACAGAGCTACCACGCTGTTGGGTTGGATGTGCGGGGAACCCGTGGGCAGCGCTGGGAGGGCGGACCTATCCCACGATTCGATCCAGTACTTCGAGAAGGCCCTGTCCCAAGGAACCGACGATGTCCTCGCCCACCTCGGAAAGGCCCTATGCCTCGACCTGGGCGGTGATGCAAGAGCCGCGGTGCAGTCTCTCACAGAGCTGGTCTTGCACTTTCCGTGGTTCTTTCCCGCTCTGAGCGAGAAAGTGCAGCTGCTGATCAAGATGGAAGACTGGGACCAGGCCTCGGAGGATGCCCAGAAGCTCTTGCAGCAGGACGCCAAGAACTTGGATGGCCACCTCTTTCACGTTTTTCATCTTCTGGCCCGAGAGGGGAGGACCAGCATGGGCCTGCAGAGGCTGGAGGAGCTGTGCGACATCATGGAGAGCGTGGAACCTCGGAACCCAGGGTTGTTGTGCCGGATCTCCTCCTTGATTGCTCGCCTGTCCGCGAGCAATACAGATATTCTTGGCATCACCAGAGATCTCATGAAGAAGGCCTGCAAGCTTGCTCCCGAGTCGAGCGAGTATCTGATTGAACATGGGTTCCAGCTGCAGCTGCTCGGGGAGTACCAAGAAGCGATCAACCTTTACACGCAAGCCGGACAGTTCGATGACATGAACCCAAAGTGCCTTTACGCCTCCCTACAGTGTCAGATTCTCATGGGCCGCATATCAGAAGCCCAGTCCCAGCTGCGCTTCCTGAAAGAGATGACGGGAGAAAAGGAAAATGTCGCGGAGCTCCGCCTCTGCGAGGCCCTGATCATCAATGCGACATCCAAGGATCTCACGGCCATGCTTTCGCTCGTCCAGGAATCCTTCAACGCGCAAAAGAAAGATCTCGGCAGAGAGAGATCAGGCTACGGAGCCATTGTGGAGCTCTGCCCGCCGGTACTCTTACTGATGGCGCAAGTCCTGCTCAACCACTGCCCCTCGTACCCAGACTCCTACATGGGCACCACGCAAACGAACTGCATAGAGCAATGCATCGTCATCCTGGAGCTGCTCGGGAGGTATGCCCCTGGCATCGCCTACACGCAGCTCTTGCAGGCCAAGAGCTACTTCTTGCTGGAAAAGATTGATGCGGCAAAAATGCAAATCACAAAAGTTCTCAGACTCAACCCCACAGATGCAGAGGCCCACGTGCTGCTGGCACAGATGTACATCTTCACGGAGAACGGGGACTTGGCTCACCAAGAGCTTGAGCAAGCGGTCTCCCACAACTTCCAAATTCGGGACAACACACAGTACAGGTTCGCCAAGGCGCGGATACAGGCTTCGGGCGGCAGGTATGAGAGTGCCATGGACATCCTGCAGGAGCTGCTCACCTCCCACAAAAACACTGAGGGCGAAAGCAGCGGTTTCAAATTTGGCTTGCTGTCCTCCAAGGCGAACAGGCCGGATCTGTCCTTGATGTACCTGCAGCTTGTTGAGATGTACTCGAAGTTGGGACGAAGTGAAGATGCACACAAAGTGATGAAGGATGCTCTGAAGGAATTCAGGGGAACCCACGAGGAGATGAAGATCATTTTGGCGGAGTGTGACCTGCTCCTTGAGAGCGGAAAGGTGAAGAAGGCCCTCGGAAAGCTGGAAACTGTGGGCCGGGACTCTCCCTACTTTGCGACGTGCCGGACTGCTATTGCTGATATTTACCTCAAAAAGTTGGGAAACAAAGAAAAGTACGCGCAGTGCTACATGGAAATAGCGGACAAGGAGCCCTCTGTGAAGAATCTTATCACCCTGGGTGAAGCCTTCATGCAGATACAAGATCCAGCGCGCGCAATCAGCGCGTACGAGAACGCCTTGCGACTCAACCCAAGAGATGGGCAGCTTCCATCAAAGATAGGAAAGGCTCTTATTTCGACGCATGATTTCCACAGAGCGGTGGATTACTACGAGCGATCGGTCCGCAATGACCCAACCAACTTGCTGCTGCAGTACGAGCTCGCGGAGCTTTACTTTAAACTGCGGCGGTATGATGCTGTGCAGAACCTCTGCAAGCAGATTTTGAAGTCTGGTGGTCAAGGCGATGACTACGACTCCAAGAAAATCAAAGTGAATCTTCGAATTTTGCTGTGTTCCATGTACAAGGAGATAGGTGACTCGACCGCATCGATTGACAGCTTGATCATGGCGAAGGATAGCCAGGTTAGCCTGATACAGAAAGCAAAAAGCGAGCGCCCTGATCAACTGTATTGTGAAAGTCAGAAAGCCTCCAAAATTTGCCACATGATTGGAGTGGATTACAGGAATAACCGGATGCATTACAAGGCCATGGAGTACTTCGAGCAAGCCAAGAAATTCGAAGAGGGTAACATTGCCGTCATGCTCGACCTCGCAAAGACGCACCTTGCTTGCGGAAATGCGGATACGTGTCAGCAATATTGCTCCCAGGTGCTTCGCCTCGATCACAACCACGAGCAGGCCACCATGATGCTTGCGGAGCTCCTGTTCCAGAAGGAGGACTGCGAGACAGCAATATTCCATTTTCAGCAGATCCTCGGAAAGAAGCCATGCCACTACCAGGCTTTGTGCCAGATGATCCACTTGCTGAGGAGGACAGGAAAGCTCAAGGAGGTACAGACCTACATTGATGCAGCAGAGAGCGAGAATGTTCCAGGAAAGCTTGATGCAGCCCTGTACTTCTGCAAGGGTCTCCACATGAAGTACTTGAAGGGGACCCACCTTCAGAAGGCACTCTCCATGCTGAATTTGGCGAGAAAGGACAGGACTTACGGCACGCGAGCGATTTTGACAATGATTGAGATCTACTTGAATCCAAGGGAGGGCGGATTGTGGGACGAAACTCCTGTGAACGAGGATGACGTAGTTGCCGCAAAGACGCTGATGCAGGAGATCAAGAATCACTCGTCTGTCGAGAAGGACGTGCTGGAGGCTTACATCCTCATGGCGAGAAAGTCAAAGCCTGACATTGAGAAAGCCCTGCAAAGGCTGGTGGGCATGACGACAAGCAACCAAGACAATGTTCCGGTTCTACTCGCTATGGCAACTGCTTTTTCATTGCTGAAACAGACCCCAAAGGCTAGGAATCAGCTCAAAAGGATTTCAAAGATGAATTACAGCGTGGACGACGCGGAGGCGTTTGAGCAGGCTTGGCTGCTACTGATTGAGATCTACATTCAGGGGGGAAAGTACGATCTCGCCCAGGACCTGGCCAAGAAATGCATCAAGTACAACAAATCCTGCGGGAAGGCGTGGGAGTACATTGGCATCATAATGGAGAAGGAGCAGGCCTACAAGGACGCGGCTGACAAGTATGTGAAGGCCTGGAAGCTGGGGAACAATAGCGACCCTCAGCTTGGCTTTCGCCTTGCCTTCAACTACCTTAAAGCCAAGCGGTATGTGGAGGCCATTGACGTTTGCCACAGCATTTTGGACGCCAACCCAGACTTTCCGAAGATCAAAGCGGAGGTTTTAGAAAAAGCGCAGGCGAACCTGAGGGCCTAAGCGCCTCTGCAGGGACCAACACAAAACTGTTCAACATTTATAATAGGGTTTACTTTCTCGTCATCACCGCGCGTACTCTGTCGTAGATGGAATCGGCGTCGATCTCGGAGATGTCCGTCGCTTGGAGCTCGATTCCAATGCCATCCAGACAGTCCCTGAGGTACTCCTTGGTGGAGGCGTACAACATCTTCGTCTTGATTGTGGAAATGTCTGGAGACCACATGACAAAGACGAACTTGTTGAACTTGCATCCGTCGTCGTTCGTGTAATCGTAGTCGTAGATGGCGTACCTGCAGTCAGCGTCTGGAAGGCTCTCGGTGAACTCGTCGTAATCCGCCTTATACTCTCCGGCCTTCTCCATGACGACCAGGCCCGCCTTGAGGTCGATCTGGTACACAAGGTACCTGTACTTCTTCTTGTGCTTCATCTCCTCGAAAGCGTCTACAACAGCCTGAGCAACCCCAATGCCGCTAATGGACTTGGCACCCTCTCTCCTGGGCTTAAAGACGGCCTCACCGCCGCTGCTAGGGGGGCTCTTCAGGCTCATTGGGGATGGCTTTGGAGGGGCACTAATCGAGACGGGGCGGCTGGTCACGACAGGAGAAGGCTTCAAGGGCAGGTCCTTGAGCTCGTCCTCAGCCTCGCCAGCGTCCTCCTTCTCCTCGAAATCGGGATCGACAACACCACCCTTGGAGAGAGGCTCGCCAACAGCCTTCATGAAGGCCGCCTGCGCGTATCGCGACAATTGTGGAAGAGAGGTGCGTTGGTCAGCACTCAAAGTCGACGCCTTTGCCACATATCCCCGCGTCTCCGCTTTCTTGAACTCACCTGCGCGGCTGGAAGGTCCTCCTTGACAACCATTCCGACCTGGAAACCCAGCGAAAGCTGCTGGACCCTCAAGAAGGTCTGCTTCGCCGTGTCGTAGTCGGCCTGCGAGATGAGACCCTTCTTCAGGGCCTCGTGGCAGACCTCCAGTTCCTTGATTCCGTTTGACTCCGACGCCATCTTCGCTATCCTTCTCTTGACCCGCTTCTCTTTGCTGAACGGAGAATTGTCTCGCCCAGCGGTTCCGGCTGGAAGCGGGTTGATGCGCACTCTCCCTTCTCACCCCCGACCTCCTAGTAGTACTCCTCGTTTCTCTCTCATCTTTTGTGTTTTCCCTCTGACTCGATTTTCAATGGAATTCCTACACGAGCAATGTAAAGAACCAAGCTGGGTCGGCCAGGGTGTCGCCGACAAGGTTCCGCACAATCGAGGTTCACCCCTGACCCCCGGAATTTTTTCCCTTCCCGGGAATTCCCTTGTCGTCAAGAAATGAAAAGAAACGTCTCTGGCCCTGGATGGCGGGGAGGAGCGAGTTTAGGGGTGTGCGAGCACGACGAGCGAGCGCAACGAGAGGGTGTTTGACTTGCTGGCGAGGAGAAGGGCGTCAACAACGTCAAGATTTTCGTGAATCAAGTGTTCCTTGCAACTTTTACTCCTCCAAGGGAAGGCTGTGGATGAAGCGATCGAGCATCTGGATCATGTTGCGCTTCTGCTCTTTGATCTTCCTCTTTGTGAGTCTCCCGACGTTTTCCTCCGTCAGAGGCGGGCTCCCGGATCCCCTTCTCGTCCTGCTCCTGCCCCGGCGGTGTGGTGCCCCCGCCTCCGCCCCCTCAGAGTGGCGACCGCGCTCCCTTCTCTCCGGAACCCCGACCGCACCCAATGCGGGCCCAGTCCCCTCCTTGGACTTCCCCCTCAACACCGCGTGGAAGGCGTACTTCCACATCGCGCGGGCCCAGAGCCTCTCGCGCTCCTTGAGCAGGCCCAGGATCTGGCTCACGGTCTCCTCCGTCATCTGCCACCCCTCGAGTGCCGCACTCTCGGCCATCACGGCGTCCTCCAAAGCCTCCTCCATGAGCGCGAGCTGGATTTTCGACTGCGTCACGACCGAGCTAGCCATATTCTCCGCGTCCCTGGCGATCCTCTCCGCCTCCGCGAAGGAGGCCTGGTGCACCGCGAGCTCCTCTTTCATCTTCGCCATCACCTTGCTGCGCCTTTGCTGGCGCGTCGACCTCTTGCTCTGGAGCGCTCCGCGACCCGGAACTCCGACGATCAACCCGCCCTTCTGTGCCGCCCCCACCGGCTCTCGGACATCCTCCCGCACGTTGGTGACGTTCGCCAGCTTCGGCTTAGGCTCCTTGCGGTTCGTGCTGCCGGAGTCACACACCTCCTCGCCCTCGCAGGGACTGACGACGCTCTTCATGCGGACAAGGACGGGCGTTTCGGGCTCCTCCGCGCCGTTCGGCCAAAATCCGAACTCCACCGACACCGTCTCGCTGTGCGTCATACACGCGCGCTCTTCTTCGCCTCGCCCGTTCGATCTTCAGTTCCGCCCGCTCGCTTCGGCGCTCGTCGGTCTTCTTGTTTGTTCTGTCATTTTGAACTCAAAATCTGGCGGGCTCTGGCGGTTACATTTGATTGCCGAGGAGGAGTTTGGTCCGCGGAAAAAAATGCAAAGCCAAACGGTCTGATTACAGGGAAGCTGCGGGCGAGCTAGCGCTTCCCGAGCTTCCTCTCTATACTCGCCTTATGCAGGGTCTTCATGAGGTCGTGTTCCACCACCCCGATCCTGACGCTGAGCTCGGTGAGCTCGGACTGCACCGTCTGGATGGCGTTCTTGATCTTGATCAGCGGCGAGGTGTCTGAGATGTTGTTTTCCCGCTCCTCCTTGGTCTGCTTCACCTGCTCGAGCTCCTCGGAGATCCTGGAGAGCTCGTTGGCCAGCTCCGCGACGTTCTCCGTGGACTTGTGGTACTGGTTCTGCATCTGGGACAGCTGCTCCCTGAAACCCCTGTACTCCCTGACCTGCAGATCGAAGTGGGAGTTCACGTACTCCTCCCTGCTCTCCAGGCGCTCCAACGTGCCCGAGATGTCCCGCTGGATGCGCTCCAGGTTCGTCTTGCTCTCCGGCAGGACCTTCTTGATGACCTCCAGGCTGTGCTTGGCGCGATCCAGATGGGACCTCCAGTCCTTGGAGTCCGCGATCACCATGGTCCTCAGCTGCGGAGCGACCCGCTCCAGCTCCAGCTTCCACTCCTCCGGGTTGATTGTCGACTCGATCATGGCGTTGTCGTCGATGACGTCCTCCTCCCCAGGGCCGCCCGGCTTGCCCCCAACCACGTACTCATCGTTGTCGTCGTCCTGCTGGCCGAGTCCGCCGTGTCGTCGTCCTGGATCACCCCGATGATGTCGCCGCCGTCGTCGTCCTGGGCCTCCTCGTTGTAGGTGTCCGCGGGGTACACGGGCTTCTGGAAGGCGAAGTTTGTGGCGCCAAGGGCCTGGTCCACGAGGGACTGCAGGACCCGGCACACGGCGTCCCCGTGTCCCTGCTTGAGCTTGGCGGGGGGGAAGTTCACGGCGTTGGACAGGCCGAGGCCCTTCATCTCCACCACGATATTCGTGCACACCGTGTTCGGGTCGTCGTGCTGGGCGGGGGGGTTCAGGGTCCTCCCGCATAGGCCCACGAGCCAGGCCACGAGGTTGGCAAAGTAGTAAAACTGCTCCGTGGGGTTGCCAGCCTGGGGCGAGGTGAAGTACAGGTGGTGGAGGGGTTTCCAGTGCGGCCGCTTCCGTTGGCAGAACCCCGTCTCGTAGTTCAATAGCTTGAGCTTCTCCGTCACCTTCTCCATCAACAGGTCGTTGGGCACCTCGAGGCTCACCTGCTCCTTGGCGGCCTTCTGCTCCTTCGACTTTGGCGCCTCCTTCGCCATCTTTCACAACCCGCCCGGGGGCCCGAGCGCCGGGAGCAGGGGGCGGGTGTTTCTGGGAACGGCGAACGGCTAGCCGCGGGTCGATCCGGCCTCCATCCCTCTTGGCCTTCTTGGCCTCCCCGGTCTGTCTTCACTCTCAAGTTCAAAGTTCAAAAAGAAAAAAATTTTCGTACGCAAAGCTCGGGGAAGGAGCAGATTCCTGACGTTTCCCGTCGATGGGGAGGGGGCCTGCGCCCTTGATCATGGAAAGCGTTTGGGACGTGTACCCGGACGAGGAGGGAGGCGCGTCTCCGGACTCCGACCCGCCTCGGCCGACCGACCCGCAGGAGCGTCGAAAGCGGGGACGCGATGGCGACGGAGGAGGGGCCTCCTCGTCTCGCCCCGACGACGACGTCTCGGTCGGGGGGAACCAGCGGGGATCTCGAGCCCGGGTGAAGACTGCGGGAGAGTACGGCCCGATCGCGATCGCGAGCACGAGCTCAGGCCTTGGCAACGCCTCCGACGCCACGGATCTGGACCTCGCGGGCGATCTCCCGAGCGACACCCTGGCCACGGTTCTGCTGCTGAGGACGTCCTTCCCTCCCAACCTTCCTATGTGTCCCCTCGTGATCAAGTCGCACATCTACAGCACCGTGAGCGACAGGACCGCGGTGGACAGGCAGCTGGAGGAGCTCAACCGGAGGAATAAGGTTCGGATCATCAAGTTGTCTTCGGACCGCGCAGACTATGGGGTTGTCCTTTGGGAGGACTACTCCCGTGCCGTGGACGGCTGCAAGGAGGGGAGGTCCAGGCTGGAAAAGGGCCTGCTTGACTGGTTCCTGGGCACCCTCGTATCTCAGACCACGCACTGCTACGTGGACGACAGCAGGATAGATTCCGAGCTCTTGGCCTTCCTTCGGCGGAGGGGTGAGTCGCGGGGGGAGGCCTTGAAAGCGGCGAAAGAGTCTTGCGTGACACTCCTCGTGAGGTGCGGCCTGCTGACGCGCAGAATGTCCATGCACGGCAGGTACTGGCTGTCGATCCCGAACATCGGGATCTTCGTGAAGAGCCTGAGGGCGGGTCGGAAGCAGCTCGCCGGGATCGTGAAGAGGAGGAGGAGGTGCGAAATACTCCAGTGGGACTTGGAGAAGATGAAGCTGCCCAAGAAGACCACGCTGGGCATGAAGTACCACCTGCGGGACGCCATCGGCTCGGGGTTCTTCGACCAGATCGAGACGACGTGCGGGCCCCTGCTGCGCGCGGCAAACAAGAAGGAGAAGCTTTGAGTGCTTGAGTGGGAGTTAACGAAGAAGAAAGAGCTCAAACGTTTCACAACATTTCCGTCTCGGTTGCAAAGCATAATCAAGCCACCATGACCTCCCCGTAGTTGCGCATGAAGAAGACGGACCCGACGAAGAGAGCGACGCTCCTCAGGAGTTGCTGCGCGACGTTGACGTTGAGAGGCGAAGGGTCAGCCGGCCGACTGCCGGTGCTCGTGCTTCAAAGACTCGCGGGCTTACCATGTTCCTCTGTCGCTTCTCCGAGTTCGGCTGGAACTCCGCCTTGAGAAAGTCCTTCGTCCTGCCCGCGATACCGGCCATCTTTCTACCTCTCTGAAACTCGCTGCGTTTTGGGCCCCTGTCTGCTCTGGCCGCCTCGTTTCTTCTCCAGCGTCCCGTCCCACCACCTAGGCCGCCTCGCCTTCTTCGACTTTTCCGATGGAACAACCAACTTTTCTTTGGGAGGCAGCTGCCTAGGCAGGAAGATCTTGCTCAGCAGGAGCTGAGCAAGGAGTGAGCTCAGCAGGAGCAGGAGAGCGTGGCGTCCATCGAGGATATCGAGGATGGGCGCGCAGGCTTCGAGACCGGAGCAGTTCGTGCTGGTCCCACCGCTGTTCGAGAGGCAGCATGTAGACGTCGAGCGCTTTACCCGGCTGCCTTTCAGCCCGGACTCTGACTTGTTTCGCAAGCGACAGCTCGGCAGGCTCTTCGAGGACTATTTGGTCTCGGGGTTCAGCGCGGAAGCCGTCCTGAGCTCGAAGCAGAGTCCGCACTCGACGATCATCGCGAAGTTTCAGAACCCACAGCCCGAAGATGGCTTCGGGGACTTGAACGGACGAGGGGTCTTTCGGTTTCAGCCCCGGCCACGGAGCGTGCCTTACACTTTTGGTCAGTTGGCGATAGATACGAGGCAGGGCGAGGCGAACCTGAGCGGTTGCTGGAAGGTTCCGCAATGCAACGCCTTTTTGTCGGCCTCTCACCCGATCTCGAAGGCCTCCAACTTTCAGGACACGAGGTTGGGCGTCGCCTACTCGACCTCGAACCTGTTGGTCGGCGGGGAAACCAGACCGCTGCGCGACGCCTTGCCCACGGACTGCTACGTCGCGTTTGGCCGGCAGGACCTCAAAGCCGCGGTGCAGTGCCGCGCGGACCTGTCAGGAGCCGCGGGCAAGATCGCCCCGTCGTGGACTTACGGCGTCTTCTACTCACCTGGCGGGTCAGACGACGCCACCCGGGGATCCATGTGCACTGCGGTGGAGGTCCATGACGGGAGGGAGCTGGAGTTGCGCGTGAAGCAGCGGATGGTGGTGAGGCGACGAGTGAAGAACCCGCTGGAGGACGCCGGGGCGGTTGGGATCACGAACGTGATAGACGCGGGCTTCGTGGTAAAGACGCCGTTGGGAGGAAGCACTGCGGAGCAATCCATGAAGATGGCCCTTCAGTGGCAGGTGAACAAGAACGTTTGCATCAAGGGTTCGGCGTCTCTGGATGACGTGGCAGGGTCTCTGGCCTTCAAAAGCTGGTGGGATCCGTGCGTCACTGTGGCTGTCTCGAGCCGCTTCAATTACAGGACCAAAGTTGGTGGCTTGGGGTTCACTTTGAACGTGGAGAACATTGGGAGGACGCTCTTCGCGCGCGCGGCCAAGGAGGGCTTCACGATTCAGACGCAGGAGTCCGCGGCATCTCAGCACGAGGTGCAGGAGGGTCTGGGGGAGAGGCCAACCTACGAGGACGGGGCCGGTCGAGGGCCGCGCGAGGTGGAGGGGCACGGCATGTTGTAGGAGAATTGGGAAACAGATACAATCTTGTAATGCTAGAAAACTTATGCAGAAATTAAGAAAACAAAGAAGAAGATGAAAAACCTATGGGAAACTCAAAAGGAGGTTGAAGTCGTTGGCCCTCTCCACCAGCTCGCCATTCCTGTAGAATAAGAAGCAAGGCACGCGTTCCACTTTCAACTTTCTCGTCCAGCTCAACGTGGACCTGTTGGTGTCCACGTTCAGCTTCACGAAGTCGATGTGCTCGTGCGTGCTGGCCAGCTCCGCAAAGGGCTCCTCCACCTTGGCGCAGGTCTTGCAACCCTGGCCAGAGACAAAGACGAGGCACTCGTCCCTCTCCTCCACCACCTCCTCCACCTCCGTGGCGCTCAGGCAGTGCCTTATCGCGGGATTCGTGCTCATCTCCACCCTCTCCATGTTCGCGCCAATTGCCGCGCCTCGGATGATGGCGCCCTCCGGCCTGGTGCCCACGAGAATCTCCACGTCGGGGGAAACGCCCTTCTGGATGTGCCTTAAAAACCTGTCCCTGGGCTGCTTGACCACCATGCCCGTGGGCATCATCACCACCGTGGTCGGCTTCACGTGGTCACAGATCTTTCCAACGAACTTGGAGCACAGCTTCGTCCACTCCAGCCAGGCCCTCTCGGGCTTGGACTCGCGCGAGGGCGGGGGAGGGGAGATTTCTGAGAACGAGAACCTCCTCTGCAGGTCTTCCAGCTCCATCTCCCACTTCCAGAACAGGTGGGAGACGTCCAAGTCGCGAACCTTCTGGCCGTTCTCGTAGACCACCGCGCCTAGGTTCTTGCCTACGGTCAGGATGAGCACCCTGCCCCTCCTGTTGTCCTTTCCAGCGCCGCAGAGCATCTCCGCGTAAGCGGCCGCCTCGGTGTGAATCATCATCGAGACCTGATTGTCCGACGAGGGGAGGGCGCCGCTCAGCACCCGCTCCGCCTGCGTCGACCCGAGGATCCTCCACACCACCCTCGTCACGCTGCAGCCCACGGGGCCCCGCCAGTCAAAGGCTTTGACGACCTTCCGCACCGCGACCAGGACGTCGTCCATGGTATCCCCCTCGATGGACTTGACGAGGCCCGGCCTAACGAACTCGCCGCAGCCCGTGTCCACCAGCGCGGCCTTCACCGTGTGCTCCCGGATCTCCATGCCCAGCACGATCTCGCCAGACGGGTAGTCCCGCTCCGAAAGGCGCCAGTTCGTCTTCGAGGCCCTGCAGGTCGTCGTCGTCGTCGTCGCCGTCGCGCCGCTCGCCGTTCTCCCCAGAGGAGCTCTCGGTACCAGAGCGGATTGGACTGCGACCGCCACGCCGCAGGACGTCCGGCGATGGAATCCCACCTCCGCGCCCCCCGCGTCCCGTCTACCGGACGTGGTCGCCCGGGACGGGGTTGTCCTGCATCGTAGTTGCGAAGTACGCAGGTCCCCCGCTACGCCGCGGCCCACGCCCCCGGCACGACCCATCGCCGAGTGAGTCAAAGACGCGCGATAAATTAGGTTTCCCTTCTCCTCCTTCTCCTAATGGCGCTCGCGCCCTGGTGGTCAGGAGCCGGTCCCCTCCTGCTCCGCGAGCGCGCGCGGCCACCCGCTTTCTTGGCCCGAAATTCAACAGATCGCGGCCCTGAACACTGCGATTTCTACCAGGAGGGCCTCTCCACCATCGGACAGATCACCACCGGAGTAGCCGAAGATCTTTGTGAAGAATGCGAAGAAAGCACCCTCGAGTTTCTCCTCATCAATGGGCATGGCAGCCGGCCGTTAATGGCATACCAAGAGGTCGCACCAAGAGGAAGAGAAAAATAATGTTGACAAAAGAATCGTTTGGGGTTAGGGGGGTAGGATCAGAAGGCCAGGAACCGCGACGGGCCCCTCCCCTCACCCCTGATCGCGACACCCGACCCGTAAAAGTCCAACGTGGCGTAGGCCCCCACGCCAGACCCGGTCTCGATGACCCCCTCCACCCTGACGTGGTGCAGGATCCGCCTTTCGCCGGCCACAGCGGCTCCAGTCCTCAGCCTGGGCCCCCACAGGTCCTCCGCGTGGTACCCTCCCGCGTGGTCGTGCCCCGCGAAGAAGGCCTTGACGCACCCGTGCTCCCTGAGCAGGCCCAGGACCTCGTCGTAATCCCAGGACAGGCACAGGGTGCCGCACCTGAGGCTGACGGCTCTAGGGGAGACGGGCACGTGGGAGAAGACCACGACTCGCTCCCCGAGCCGGTCGCTCTCCTGGAGCTCGCGCCGAAGCCAGTCGGTCTGGTTGCCGCCCAGCGCGCCGCCCAGCGCGTTGAACCGGCGGTCGAGCCCCCTAAGGTTACCGGGGCCTTTCAGCTTCAGCGCAGCCGTGCCGCTCGTCTCCCTCTTTCGCCCCAGCACCGCCATCGCCTCCTCCCCCCGCGCGCCTGCAGAGTACGTAGAAACCTCGTAGGTGTCCAGCACGATGAGCTTGAGGCCTGGGGCAGGCCTGAACGCGTAGTGTGGGGACTCGAGACCCAGGGCCCGCAGAAGGTGGGGCCTGGATGGTCCAATGAAGGACTCCACGTCGTGGTTGCCCAGAACGAAGTGAGGGCGGAGGCCCTCGAAGCCGAGGAGGACCTCGCTCAACGCGCGGGAGGGGTCCCCGCCGAATTCGGCCTCCCGGCACGACCTATCGACGTTGTCGCCCAGCACAACCACGTCCGAGACGTTACTCCGGATCCAGGACTCACGCGCCGACCGAAGCACCCGAAGCGAGTTTCGGTAATGGCGCCTGGAGCCGACGAGGTACCCATCCGGCCGATCCGCGTACTGCAGATCCGCTATGAGGCCGACGGACACGATGGGCTCCTCGGACTCGACCCAGGCGGGAATCGGAGTGCCGGCCCGTTCTCTCCACGACGCGCCGACGACGCCTTGTTGTTGCCACAGCCATAGAGACAGAGAGGCCGAGCACAGGAGGGCCATGGCGACCAGGAAGAGAGCGGACCAGGTGGTGAGCTTCGCCGTCGCCCGAGGTCGCTCCTCGCGGGACGCCGAGGGGGCTATCCGGTCTGCCCGGGGCCTCCGCTTCACCCTCCTCGCGAGGGCCATGAGAGTGACTCCGTCGCGCCACGGTGGCGGTGCGCGGCGATCGTCGGGCCGCGATCACTCGGTCGGTCTCCCTCGACGAGGGGCAGAGGGAGGGCGCGGCATCTGACCCCCGCGAAGCTGCTGGATGTCAGCAAGCTCTGCCCGAGCTGATCGAGCTGATCGACTTGCCCGCCAGAATTTTGTGGGGGGGGTTCGCGCGGAGCGAGAGGACACGCATCATGGTGGCGACTTCGAAGTGGACCCCGAGCAGAGACGGCGGGAGGGCCCTCGCGTCGGTGCGGCGCGAGAAGAAGGAGGCCCGGGACCGGCGGAGACGGAAGAGGAACGCTGTCGCAGCTTGGCTCGCGGCGGCCGCGGGCCTCTTCACCGCCGCTCGACGGTCGGGCTCCCTTCCCGGCGCCGTGTCCGTCCTGTCTCTCGTGGCCGTCGGGGCGGCCCTGACGGGGGGTAAGAAGCTCGTGGACCTCCTGTTGAGGCAGGGAGAGGCCAAGCCGGGCCAGAAGCAGAAGCAGGCGAGGGCGCCTCCGCGGACGCCCGCGTCTCCCCGGACGCCGTTGGGCGGCACCCTCGCCGACACCCCTGTGCGGTACGACGCGATCGACAGCAGGAAGAAGGGAGAGGCAGGCCGGTCCAGGGAGCACACCCCGGTGCAGCGAGCGCCGACCTCGGCCGCGAGCGTGATGTCGGGCGACGGCCGGATCTCCACCCCGGAGCAGCTCGAGTCCTACCTCCAGCACCTCCAGACGAACCTGGACTCAGACCTGCGTGCCGCCGCGACCCAGGGCGGGAGCCCTTACGCCCCCTACGCCTCACCCTCGGACGGGCCCTTCGGCCTGTCGCTCGGGTCGAGCGCAGCGCCGAATCTCCCCCAGTACCGGGCCTCCCCACCCCCGGTCTCGGTCGTCAAGTCCCCCGCGGAGAAGTCCCTCGCTTCGCCGTGGGGCGCAGTGGGCGACTTCCTCGAGCGCTCCGGCCTGAGCGTTGGCCTGCTGGAGCAGACCGAGGACAACCTCAGGCAGTGGTTCGCGTCGACCGTGCTGCAGAGCCTGGTGGCCGCCATCCACGGGGCGCACGAGGCGGTGGAGAGGGCGGCGGCCCTGCCCGGCGCGGCCTGCCCCACCAGCGTGGTGCCGCCCCCTGTCAGGGTGCTGCCGCTCCCGATGTGCCCCTCCGTGGGCCTGGAAGACGCCTCAAAGTCCAAGGGTGGCGACAGGGACCAGCTCCTTGACAAGTACCAGTTGGAGAAGTGGCTGGAGGTCCTGACCTCCGATGCGGCGCCCAAGGCCCAGCCGGCTCCAGCGACCTCCCTCTTCGGGGCCTCCCCCCTCACTCTGGCCCAGCAGCCCCAGTACGACCCAAAGCGCAGGCAGGAGCTTGTGCAGGCCATAAGGGACTGGCTCGGGATCCTGCTGCTGCTGGAGGGAAAGTGCCCGGGGGCCAAGGAGCTTCTTGGACCGTTCCCAAAGTCCTACCTGAACTCTCGAATCCACGAGATGGCGAGGGGGAGCTGCGTGTACGACTTCAGATGGAGGGGCGGCAGGTCCCACGCGCAGGCGAAGAAGTGGAACAGGAACGACTTTCCCACGGACTCGTCCTTGCTGTGCTACCTGTTCTGCGCCTTTTTGCTCCACCCGGACTGGAAGTTCGAGGGGGACTTCAAGAGGTCCACGCCAAGGACGAGCCTGTTTGTGGGAGCCCTGCCTCACAAGCCTGGCGAGCACTTTCGGGCGATCCTGCCGCAGATGTCCGCGCCGAGGAGCGAGAACCACGTCATCCTCTTCCAGTCGCGGTTCGGGGACCCGCTGTACACGCTCTCCACGGGCCACGAGGAGGAGGTGCGGTTCTCGGGGCACTCGGGGCTGTTCCGGGGGCTCTCACTCTTCCTGATGCTGATCAGGATGCGGGACCACGACTGGATCGGCCAGAACAGGCTGCACAACCTCGGGCTCTCGAAGGTCGTGTGCACGGACAAGTGATTGCACATGGAGGGCGCAGAATCTGTTGTTGTGTTTTATATGAAAGTCCTCTACAACACGGCACTCGGCCAAAAACAAAAACAAATGTGGGGGCAGACGTTGGGGAGGACCGGTCTCCTGGTTTCCCTTAAAGAATTATGCTACACGGTTTGGAAACCAGGCGGCGGGCCCTCTTCTTCACCCCGCTCCTCATCCATCCAGCGCCTCCCTCTCTGCCTTCTCCTTTGCGGTCGCCCTCTCCACCAGCAGGTCCAGCTCCTGCACCCCCCCCTCCATCTGTTTCAGCTCGTCCTCCGCAAGAAAGAGGCCATACGGGACGCCGCCAAACTTCTCCGAGTGGTGGATGGTATGCGCCACCGCTATTCTCTTCAGCGAGGGCAGCTCACCTAGCGGCCCCACGGGGAACCTCTTGTGCACCAAGCCGTCGTGGACGAACATGTACATCCAGCCGTAGAGCGTGATCCCCAGGCCGGTGCCCCAGCACATCGCAGCCACCAGACCGGGGTGGAGGAACCCGTAGATGCACAGGCTGAGCGCAGGGACGGCGTTGGCCACGGCGTAAATGTCGTTGGCCTCAAAGGGGCCCGTCCTGGGAAGGTGGTGGGACTCGTGGAGCGACCAACCCATCTCGTTCTCGTGCCACAGGATCCTGTGGGCGTACCTGGCGTAGAACTCCATGCCGACCACCGCGCCCAGGGTGCAGAACAGCGTGCCGTAGAAGTCGACCAGCGAGAGCCCGCCATCGCCCATGTCGGTAATGAAGAACCGGACGAAGGTGGCGCCGGAGGCAAGGCCGACCATCAGGAGAGAGGAGGAGACCGCCAGGAATCGGTAGGTTCGCCTCTCCTTCTCCTTCTCCAGCTTTCTCTGCTTCGGGTCCTTCCTCTGCCGCCTCTTCTCCTTGGAAAGGCGCGACTGCCCGGCCCTCGAGGTGGGCTGGAGTTTGTAAACCCTCGACTTCGGCCGCTCCGCGGACTCGGACTCCACCGACCCGGATCCAATGCCCGCGCCCGCCAAGCTTCCCGGGCTCTCGGGGACCCTACCGGATTCAGAGGCAGACGCCTTCTCGTCCACCTTGGCCTGGGCTAAGCGCCGAGTCACCCTCCGGTTGGCGAGAGTGGGACGGACGGACAGAGTGCGTCCCCCGAGACCCCTCGCCGTGAGACCCCTCGCCTCCCGCGCGATCCTCGTCCCCGCGGCCGCCCTCGAACTCATCGTCACGGGCCCCGACCTCGTCGCCCTCGTCGCCATCACAACTCAAGACGGAGTCGCGCTGCGTCAGGGTCGCCGGCTATACTCCCTGTGACTTCCTCGCCTCCGGCACCTGGAAACGACACCAGCTCTTGGCTGGAGCAGATCGCTCCACGATCCGCGAGCCAGCCACAATTCGTTTTGGATTCTGAAATCTGGAATGGGGCACAGTAGATTTCGCTTGTTGGGGGCCCTAGTGAACTCTCAACCACTGAGAGCATTCCCTCGAAATCCACTTGGAAAGCCGGCCAAGCCAAAAGCGGCCTTTCTCGATAACTTTCTCGAGCGAGCGCGGAAGGCAAAAGCCCGGGGTGCGGTTGGCGGTGCAGAAGGTGTGTCTTTGTGTGGTGTTGCAGCGCTCGCGATCGATTCTTGTGCGAGGAGGATGGCGCCGGCGACGACGACGACGGCGGCGAGGGTGGGGTGCGCGGTGAGGGCGCGTCGGAGCGGCGCGGGAACCGGCTGCAGCGGCAGGCAGGCAGGCAGCCCGAGGGTGGCGCGCGCGAGACACGCCGCGAGGCCGCTGGCGGCCCTGCCCGCCGAGATCGCGGCGCTCGTGCCGACTGACCTCCCGTCCCTCGGCCAGGTGGAGCTCGGGGCGGCGGCCCTGCCCTTCGCGGGCCTGTTCGCCCTCACCTTCACCGGTGCCTTCAAAAAGTCGAAGAACCTGCAGGACGTGTTCTCCAGGCTCATCACCATCGTGAGCCAGGGGTATTTCCAGCCGAACACGGGCGGGGACAGCATCCCGGAGGCTGAGGGGGAGATGTCGGACCTCGTTGGGGACGAGCCCCTCTTCAAAGCACTTTACAACATGTTCCTCGACTCGGGCGGAGTCTTCCGCCTGAGCTTCGGCCCCAAGTGCTTCATCGTGGTGTCCGACCCGCTCGCGGTGCGCCACATCCTCAAGGACAACGCCTATAACTTCGATAAGGGGGTGCTGGCCGAGATCCTGAAGCCCATCATGGGAAAGGGCCTCATTCCCGCGGACCTTGAGACGTGGAAGGTGAGGAGGAAGGCCGTGATCCCTGGGTTTCACAAGGCGTACCTGGACTGCATGGTCGACCTCTTCGCGAGGTGCACGGAGCGCACCGTGGAGAAGATGGAGGGGGTGTGCGAACAAGAAAACAGGACCTTGGACATGGAGACAGAGTTCCTGAACGTCGCGCTGGACATCATTGGCCTCGGCATCTTCAACTACGACTTTGGCTCCGTCAACAAGGAGTCCCCCGTGATCAAGAGCGTGTATGGCGTCCTCAAGGAGGCGGAGCACAGGTCCACGACATACATCCCGTACTGGAACCTCCCGCTGGCGGACGTCTTCGTGCCCAGGCAGAGGGAGTTCAAGAAGGACATCGGCATCATCAACGATGTGCTCGACGAGCTCATCTTGGTGGCTCAGCAGACCCAGCAGGAGGAGGACATGGAGGCCCTTCAGAACAGGGACTACAAGAACGTCAAGGACCCGAGCCTGCTGAGGTTTCTGGTGGACATGAGGGGGGAGGACTCCACCGCCAAGCAGCTGAGGGACGATTTGATGACCATGCTGATCGCGGGGCACGAGACCACGGGGGCCGTGCTGACGTGGGCCCTGCACTGCCTCGTGCAGAACCCCGACGAGATGGCGCTCGTGACGGAGGAGATCGATAGGGTTCTCGGGGATAGGAGGCCGACCTTTGAGGACATCAAGGAGATGAAGAGGGTGAGGATGGTCATTGCGGAGAGCCTGAGGCTGTACCCGCAGCCCCCGATCCTAATCCGAAGGGCGCTGGGCGACGACACCCTGCCGGGGGGCATCGGCGGGGACCCCGATGGATACAGCATCGGCAAGGGGACGGACCTCTTCATCTCGGTCTGGAACCTTCACAGGTCGCCACAGATCTGGAAGGACGCCGACGAGTTCCAGCCCTCCAGGTTTGACGAGGCCATTGACCCCATTGGCCCTTGGGGAGGCTACGACGGCAAGAACAGCGGCCTTTACCCGAACGAGTCGGCCTACAACTTTGCTTACCTTCCCTTCGGAGGTGGGCCCAGGAAATGTCTCGGGGACCAGTTCGCGCTGATGGAGGCCGTGATCGCCCTCGCGATGATGCTGAGGAGATTCAAATTCTCCACCAAGGCCGGCTTTGAGCCCGGAATGAAGACTGGGGCGACGATCCATACGGCCAACGGGCTCTTCATGGACATCAGCCGGCGGGAGCTGGAGGGAACTGAGGACGTCCAGGGCGTGAAGCAGATGGTTGCAAAGTAGACGCCCCGAGATGCGACGAGGGGAAAGGGCAAGTGTACAGCAAGAACATTGTAAAGGAAGTTATGTCATCTCTTTTGGCTGTGAGCTCGCACGTCACCCCACGAATTGAAGCTCCAGTTGCAGTCTTCCCAGAAGAAATTGCCATTCCATCGCGGACTTCTGGTCGCCCGCCTCGCTTTCGGCGCGATCTTCTCCCTCTGGGGTTTTCTCGTCCCCGATCTCGTCCCCCTCCACGCCTCCGGTGGCCCCATCGGCTCCAGCCGTCAGCTCTAGCACGTTCAGATTGTTCACGACCTCGTCCAGAGTCTCTTTAGCTAGAATGCTCTGGAAGAACGCTTTGCACTTTTCTCCTGCAGTGGAGGACAGCACCGGCTGCTCGGTCTCCTCTGTGCCCTCCTCCGTCTCAAAGCGAACGATGAAGGCCTTGGAGCATCCGTCGTGGAGCCGCACGCCCAGAGTGTCGACCAGGTAGATCAAATCAGGAGAGCAGATCCTGAGGACGAAGAAGTGGTCGTTCCAGGCAACGATGTAAATGCTGTCTTGGGCGTCCATAGCCTCCTTCAAGATCCTATCGAAGGTCAGGAAACCCTTCGCGGCCTCCCTCAGGCTCTTGATCTCTGGGGTCTCCTTGGGCATTAGGAAGCCGACAAAGGACTTTCCCGCGTCTATGGAGACGAGCCCGCCCTTCTCCTTCATCCACTCTTCCGCGGCAGTCTCCAGGTCCAGATGCATGTCAGGAAATTTCTCACGCATTTCGTCTCCCGACTCCCCGTGGAAGATGTCCCGCCACACCTTGCTCCCCTCTCTGATCAACTTGTCCAGCTCCCCTTCTCCATCCGGAACGGGGGAGGGCCCCAGCTTCATCTAGGACGCGATCCCCACCGCCAGCGTCGAGCAAGCAGCAAAGCCGTCCACACCTGCGGAGCACTGGTCGATGCTCGCGAAGCAGATGTCGACGAGGAGGCCGTCAATCTCAATGTGCTCCCACAGTCCCTCCAGCTTCCGTATGCTCTTGATAGGGTTGCGCCCCTCTTGGAACTTTCGCACCATCTCGATCGCCGCCAGCTGGCCGGGGCTGTTGATCGGCATCAAATCAGGGTTGCTCTTCGTCCGCTTCCTCTCCGGAATCTTACGGGCGCCTTTCTCAACCACCTCCCCCTCGCCTCCCGCGGACACCACCTCGGTCCCCCCGACATCCGAGGAGTTGTTGCTGCTGTCCTGCAGCATTCTCGCAAAGAGCGACCTGCTGGGCTTTCTCTTGTGGCCTTTGTCGTTCTTGCCGGCCAGCTCCGCCTCCGCGGGCGCCCCCCCAGGCTCCCCTCTCTCCTCTCGCCGCCCATCGATGGGCAACCCGGCCCCGTCTTCGCCCTCCCCGAGCTCCAGACCCCCCGACGGCCTTTCCTCCTTGCCAAGCCCAGTGGCATACGTTCTCTTAAGGCTTGACAGGAGCTGCTTGGACTTCGTCCGGGTCCACCCGAACATGTTCAAGGCCTCGGGGGCTGTACTGGGCGGGTTCGGGCCCGCGATGCCCGCCTGGGCCGCTTGGACGCTGAGGGTGATGGAAAGCTCCCCAGAGGAGAACCCACCATTGATTGGGAGCACCAGCTTTTGCTCCTTGCCCGCGTACGAAGCCATGTTGAGAATGACCTGGCCGATCTTTTGGGACTCCGCGCATCCCGGCCGGGACTCGAAGACGGCGAGTTGGACCTCCCAAGGGTGCTTCTTCAGCGGGCGCTGCAAGCTCACCCCACGGGACTTAAAAACGTGCTCCCAGAGCACGTTCCCAGACTCGTCGTCAAAGAGGTGGGCGCTCTCCTCCTTGGTCTTCTTCCTGGACGAGGAGAGGAAGGACGTTCGGAACCGCGAGGGGCTCCCGAGCCACTTCACCCTCGCCCAGTACAGGCTCTGCTGCGTGATATCGGTCGGCTGGTCCTTGGCCTTCCGCTCGAACCGTCGTTTGAGCGAGTGCACGGTTATCGAAAAGTCGAAAGAGGAGACGGTGGCGTCCTGGGACGACGCGCCGGCCTCCCTGGACTCCGAAACCCTCTCGGCCATCATGGCTCGCCGCGGACAGCGGTCGCCTTCACGCACGGGCCTTGCGAGTCTCACAACCTCAACAAGGCTCAGCCCTTCTGCCAGTCGGCAAGATGCGAACCTTTGACGCCGAGAGCGCGCGTGAGAGCCACAACGACGCGTCCGGAGTGTCTCCAATGCCCTCGCGTTGTTCTGGACCACTTGTCGAGGCGCGCCCCCTCACCGCACGCCTTCTGGCTCGCCCTCCCCTCGCCTGGCAGCAACACCCAACGGGGCTTTTTGGTTTGGAAGCTGTTTTTTTGAGGGGGGGGGGGGGCGGGCTTTTTTTTTTTGGGGAGGGGGGGTTATTTTTGGGGGGGGGGGGGGGGGGGGCCAGCAACCCGGAAGCCC
>Ga0160423_10000663_pt1 | contig 28493 bp, 26 predicted proteins | sample CRUFie14St8metaG_FD_108191 | JGI IMG/M metagenome (GOLD analysis project Ga0160423, IMG submission 108191) | Marine microbial communities from the Costa Rica Dome - CRUD Field 142mm St8 metaG | ecosystem: Environmental > Aquatic > Marine > Oceanic > Photic zone | place: Costa Rica: the Eastern...
AAGCTACCGTACGGGCAGAATTACCTCAAGGCTTGCGGCAAACAACTGAAGAGAGAAAGAGGATTTGTTCGCTATCGGAAAACGGCCCAGATTTACTGGATGTATGAACCGCCATTTTCCCGAGATCCGATTCGCAGCCAATCTCTGGACCCTTTCCGGCCACCCTTCTTCACGTATGGAGTGGACCTTGGAGGAAAAAGTCGCCGCGATAAAGGACGCAGGCTTTGACGGCGTGAATGACAGGGCCAGTGATCAATTACGAGTTCTTCTGGAGAGGTATGAATTGGGGTTTTCGGGCCTTTTTGATGCTAATGACCCAGCCGAGTATGGAGCGCTGATCGAAGCTCAGCTGAGATGTGGAGCGTCCACAATCAATGTTCAATTATGCGACCACGACACCCCTGAGGCTGAAGCAATCGACAAAACATGTCTTCTCATGGAGGAGGATGAGAGGCAGGGCGCGAATGTTCATCTCGAGGTTCACAGAGATACTTGTACGGAAACGCCGGAGAAGGCCTATGCGATTGCGGACGGCTATAGCAAGGCGACTGGAAAAATACTTCGCATGAATATTGATCACTCTCACCCTGCAATCATTAAACACCTTCAGCCTTCTGATTTCGAGTCGCGATTGCTGGATCGGCCCGAGTTACTACAGCATGGAAACCTGCTTCACTGCCGCCCCTTTAACGGGCACCATTGTCAAATCCCCGTAACAGACGGAAAGGGAGAAATAACTCAGGAGTTTAATGATTATCTGCCGTTTGTAGAGAGTGCGTTTTCTTGCTGGCTTGAAGGCCCACGCCCCAAAAATATTTTATGGATTGTCCCAGAGCTTGGCCCGGTTTCCAGTGGTTACGGGATCTCTACGTGGCCTTCGGTCTGGGACGACTGCATCGTGGCCATGGGTGAGATGAAAAAGGTATGGAACAGACTGAGCAGTCAAGCCCTGTGATGAGGGCGTAGCACGGAGGATAACAGCGGTGCTTGCAATGCCGTCTCCGGAAAGCGAGGATTCTTAAGTGCGGGACCGAGGAGACAAGGAGGTGGTAGTTGTGCGTGCTGGGCAGCCAGGGGTTGAGGATATCGACCGGGTGGCGCTGGAGGAACCATTACAGCTTGTCGTTAACGGTCATTCTGTTGCGGTATTGATGCGGACTCCCGGGGACGACGAAGAACTCGCTGTGGGTTTTTTATGGACAGAGGGAATTATCAGCAGGGGAGATCAGGTTTTAAAAGTAGACCTCGCGACGAAGGAAAATCACGCCCTCGTGTTTCTTGATGATGGAGTAGAGGTGGATCTTAACAGGCTCACCAGGCATCTATTCAGCGCTTCTTCGTGTGGGCTATGTGGTAAAGCCAGTATCGATGCGATCACCTCTCTGCATGAACCTGTGCCGGATGGGCCCTCTTTTCCTGAGTCAAGCCTGCTTGAGGCGCCCTCGTTCTTGCGGTCCGCCCAAGCAACTTTCGAGAAAACGGGAGGGTTGCACGCCTCGGGAATCTTCAGCAGAAAAGGGAGTCTTTTGGCCCTGCGAGAGGATGTAGGGCGTCATAATGCCTTGGATAAGCTGCTCGGATGGGCACTTCTCAATGGCCAGGACCTTTCTGAGAACTTTGTAATAATGTCAGGTCGTCTATCTTTTGAGCTGATGCAAAAGGCGCTTGCGGGGCGTCTGCCTCTTGTTGCAGGTATTTCTGCGCCGTCTTCTCTCGCGGTAGAATTTGCGAGAGAGTCCAATCAGACCCTCTTGGGGTTCTTGCGGGCTCCTCACTACAACGTGTATGCCGGTCTCGAGAGGGTGGTTTCCGGGTGCTGAAATTTAGCAAAGTCCGGCCCGTTGGCATTCAGGCCTGCAGTAAAGCGGTTGCAAAGTGACTCATGCTGGTTGATGACTGCAGGAAGATGAAATTACTTCTGGCCTGTGCACTGGCAGTCTTCCTAAGCCTGATTGGATCAGCTCATCCCGGAGGGCACTACGCCAAGGACCCTTTTCGTCAAATTGATGAGGTCCTTCCGGACCCTAATGAGATTCGCGCTGCAAATGGGGCTCCCGGTCCCGAATACTGGCAACAGAGAGCGGATTACAAAATTCAGGTAGTCCTCGATGATGAGAAGCAGCGGATCAGTGGTTCGGAGGTCATTACCTATACGAACAATTCGCCCCATGCTCTCACTTATCTCTGGGTCCAACTTGATCAGAACCGCTTTGAGCAACAGGCCCTGGGGCACCAGGCCATGGAGGCTCCTGATTTCGAAGATATTGGATTCAGGACTCTTCGCAACGAGCTGTCCCGTGAGAAGTTCGAAGGGGGATACCAAATTCAGTCGGTTCATGATGAGAACCAGAAGCCTCTCAGCTATTCCATTATTGATACCATGATGAGGGTGGAGGTGTCCGTAAAGCCCGGTGCTACCACGGTTTTCGGTATCGACTGGGAGCACAATATTGTTAACGCAAAGGCGATCAGGGCAAGAGGCGGCTACGAATATTTCAAGAATGATGATAACTACATATATACGATCGCTCAGTGGTATCCCCGGATAGCGGCATTTACCGATATCAACGGCTGGCAGAATAAACAGTTTCTTGGGCGTGGGGAGTTTGCCCTCGAATTTGGAGATTACGAGGTGTCACTTACCGTCCCGGCCGATCATATCGTTGCGGCCACGGGAACACTTGCCAATGCCGGGGAAGTACTTAGCGCAGTCCAGCAGGAGCGGTTGAAGCAGGCGGAGGGCAGTGATGAGCCCATCTATGTCGTAACGCCGGCGGAGGCGAAGGAAAATGAGAAGAGTAAAGCCGAAGGGAGTAAGACGTGGGTGTTTCGGGCAGAAGATGTCCGGGATTTTGCGTGGGCTTCCTCAAGGAAGTTTGTCTGGGATGCAGCACACGTTCAGGTAGGGAGCCGGGAAGACCGGGTGTGGGCGATGTCCTTTTTTCCTAATGAAGGAGATCCGCTTTGGAGCAAATACTCCACCCATTCTGTGATCCACGCCTTGCAGGTTTTTTCCAAACACACCTTCGATTATCCCTACCCGGTAGCGATTTCTGTCCACGGCCCGGTGTTCGGCATGGAATATCCCATGATCTGTTTTAACGGGCCCCGGCCCGAGGACGATGGAACATATTCACGCCGTACTAAGTATGCGCTGATCTCGGTTGTCATCCACGAGGTGGGGCACAACTGGTTTCCAATGATTGTCAACTCGGATGAGCGGCAGTGGACATGGATGGATGAGGGATTAACCACTTTCTGTCAGTTCCTCGCAGAACGGGAGTGGGAAGAAAAATATCCTTCACGGAGAGGGATGCCCCCCAGCATTGCCAGTTATATGAAACGGGATGATGAGATGCCGATCATGACAAACTCGGAATCCCTTCGTTACTTTGGCAGTAATGCTTATGCGAAACCAGCAGTAGCCCTGAATATTCTACGGGAGTCAGTGCTTGGGCGGGAAAATTTTGACTATGCGTTCAAGGAGTATGCGAACAGGTGGAAGTTCAAACGCCCGACTCCTGCCGACTTCTTCCGAACGATGGAGGATGCCTCGGGGGTCGATCTTGATTGGTTCTGGACGGGGTGGTTCTACACCACGGAGCATGTTGATGTCGGTATCAGGGGGGTAAAACTCTACCAGATAGACACCCAAGATCCGGACGTGGAAAAGCCTCGAGAGAGGGCGAAGAGAGAAGAGGAAGATGCGAAGTTGCTGACGAATCAGCGCAACAGAGGAATAAAAAGGTATACCGACCAGTATCCTGATCTCTTGGATTTCTATAACGCGAACGGTGAATACGATATCACGAAGACAGACCGGGATGACTTCCAGGAGTTTCTCAAGAAGCTGGAGGATCACGAGAGAGAGATTCTGGAGAGTAACCGCTACTTTTATCAGATTGAGCTCACCAATGAAGGCGGCCTCGTCATGCCTGTCGTGCTAAGAGTGGTCTATGACGACGGGGAAGTAAAAGTGATGCGCCTACCGGCCGAGTTATGGAAGAGAGACTCACGGAGGACGTCCAAGCTTCTTGTTTCGACGAAGAAAGTGGTCAGTATCGAGTTGGATCCAAATCTTGAAATTGCTGACGCTGATCGATCGAACAATGAATGGCCAGCGCGCCCTGAGGAGCTCCGGTTTACTTTGGAGAAGGATGAGAAGAAAAACCTCATGCAGCGATTGAAAGAGGAGAGAGAGAAGGGTGATAAAGAAAAGAAATAGTCAGACTGCCCCGACTCTTTCTTCAAGACCGGTTTGAGAGCTTGAACCTTGAAAAGCTCAATCCTTACATCATCCTCCATGGGTGATTGCGGAGACAGGTATATTCGAGGTGGTTACCCGGGGGAAGGGAACCTATGAAATTACTGATGAAGTGGCAGAGGTTGTGCGTCGTTCAGGCATTTCAGAGGGTAATGTGACAGTATTTGTCAGACATACCAGTGCCAGCTTGGTGATCATGGAGAATGCGGATCCTAGTGCGAGGAGGGACCTCGAGGAATTCTTTGAGCGTTTGGTGCCGGAGGATTCAGATTACTTTGTTCATACCATGGAGGGTCCCGATGACATGCCCTCACACATCAGGATGGCCCTGACGAGGACAAGCGAAGTGATCCCGGTAACGCGGGGCCGTATGGCGCTAGGCACTTGGCAGGGCGTCTTCCTTTTTGAGCACAGAAGGGCGAGCCATAAGAGGGAAATTGTAGTCAGTGTCGTTGGCGCCTAGGCGAGGGTTTCAATATGAGAGTAAAATTAGTTTTGGCGCCGGGCTCAGAAGAGCTGGGGGCTCAACTTTGCTAGTTGCACGGTCTGTCAGCAACCCACTAGGCTCTGGCGTGGACGAAAAGGTGTCACAATTGATCGAGCTGGCCCTGAGTGAGGACATAGGGTCAGGAGATGTGACCTCTCAATATTTTGTTTCAAAACAGCGCGAGGGACAGGCCTTTCTTGTGGCAAGATCAGAAGGAGTAGTGGCAGGTGTGGAAATCGGGGCAGAAGTTTTCCGAAGAGTCGACCCTGCTTGTGAGGTCACAGTGATGCTGCAGGATGGATCGAGTGTTTTCCCTGGCGTCCAGATTCTTGAAGTCTCAGGAAAGGCCCAGTCGTTGTTGACTGCGGAGCGGACTGCTATCAATTTTGTGCAACGGCTTTCCGGGGTGGCAACGAGGACCTCGAAATTCGTCAAGGCCGTAGAGGGAACGGGGGTCACTATCATGGACACCCGTAAGACAACACCGGGATGGAGACTTCTTGAAAAAAATGCAGTAGTTTCAGGGGGTGGATACAACCATCGAATGGGTTTGTATGACCGCGCAATGGTGAAGGATAATCACCTTCTTGTGGATGGCACCTCGGTAGACCTGAAAAATTCCATTCAGTCCATGAAGAAAGATCATCCCGAGATAGCGGTAGAACTCGAGGCCGATACGCTCGAGCAGGTAGAGGCTTTTCTTGGTATGAATGAAGTTGATTATCTGCTCCTCGATAATATGGATAATTTTACCATGAAAAAGGCGGTTTCGATGCGGGGTGATCGGAAACGGCCTGTTCTGGAGGCCAGTGGAGGGGTGAGCCTTGAAACGGTGAGAGGAATTGCTGAAACAGGTGTCGATTGTATTTCAGTTGGAGAGCTTACGCACTCGGCTGTAGCCCTGGACCTTGCGCTGGATTTTGTTCCTCTTCCGGAGGGAGGTTGAGGAGTCGTGAATCCACGTTATGACCTCAGAGCGAAAATTTGCAGGACTGGGTAGCCGCATTGAGTGGCATGAAAACCTTGGCTCAACCAATGATAGGGCCTTGGAAATTGTCCTCGAGCATGGAAGAGAAGCCGAGGGCTGGATTGTCGGGGCAGAGGCCCAAACGGCAGGGCGAGGGCGGAAGGGGGCGCAATGGTTATGTGAGCCGGGCAGAGGTCTGGCTTTTTCTCTGGTCCTGTGCCCTCGCTGGGAGCGGAGATACTGGGGTTGGCTCAGTCTGGGCGCGGCCCTTTCAGTGTGTACCGGAGGGCCGGAGCCTCTGGGGTTGGCGCCGTCGATCAAATGGCCAAATGATGTGCTCGTTGAGGGTCGGAAGGTGTGCGGAATTCTCATCGAAACCCGGGGTCCCTGTGCGGTAGTTGGTATTGGGCTCAATGTGAATGAGAGTGCGTTTCCCCCGGAGCTTGGGGCCGTTTCGCTTTTTCAGCTGCTTGGGCGGGAGGTGGACCGGGAACAACTGGTAGGGGAGATACGGGAGAAAATGACAGAACTGCTCGAATTGGATCCCCAGGTGATTGCTGAGAGGGTATGGGAACGGTTGGCATGGAGAGATAAAGTTGTGGTGACGGCCTCGGGCAGAAAGGGCCGAATCCGGGGATTTGGTGAGAACGGAGAGCTGAAAGTTGAAACCCCCAGCGAGTTGCTCACTTTATGTGATCCGGAGGGTGTTCGGCTTGCAGAGAGGCTGGATTAGCCCTTCGATTCCTGCTCGTCCGAGAACGGTTAGCGCGGTGGGGTATCACTCGATCAATGGCTTATCGTGGGGCGGACAGTCTTTTGAGAGTCCGAATGTCTTGAAATCAGGATGCTCGTGGGTTTCCCTCCGCCGGCAATGGCAGAGCTCAGCAAGGCATACGAACCTCGCGAGGTAGAGGAGAAATGGCACCGGAAGTGGCTGGAGTCGGATGGATTCCGTGCGGACGAAACCTCGGAGAAACCCGCTTACTCCGTAGTCATTCCGCCTCCGAATGTGACTGGAATTCTTCATATGGGGCACGTCCTGAACAATACCCTGCAGGATATCCTGTGTCGCAGGGCCCGTCAGGAAGGTAAGGAGGTGCTTTGGTTGCCGGGCACAGACCATGCGGGGATCGCCACCCAGACTAAGGTTGAGCAAAAGCTCAGGGCCGAGGGTCAGACTAAGCATGATGTTGGGCGGGAAAAGTTTCTTGAGATGGTATGGGAGTGGAAGGAACACCACGGAGGGATCATCATCGAGCAGTTGAAGCGCCTTGGATGCTCGTGTGACTGGAGCCGCGAGCGCTTTACGATGGATGAGGACTATTCCCGTGAGGTTCAGCAGGTCTTTGTTCACTTGTTCCAAAAAGGGCTGATTTACCGTGGCAAGAGAATGGTCAATTGGTGTCCAGTCTCGCTGACCGCCCTTTCAGATGAAGAGGTGGAAATGAGGCCGCAGAGCTCGAAGCTCTACTACATGAGGTATGAGTTAGTTGATGATCCCGGAAGCCACCTCCAGATTGCTACCACTCGTCCTGAGACACTGATGGGAGATACCGGTGTTGCGGTTAACCCAAAAGACCCTCGGTATGGTCACCTCGTAGGTCAGAGAGTGCGAAGGCCTTTCCCCGCAGCGGAAATTCCAATAGTGGCCGATGAACACATCGATATTGAGTTTGGGACGGGAGTTCTGAAGGTGACACCGGCTCATGATAAGGCGGACTTTGAAATCGGATTGCGTCACAATCTTGAGATTATTGATGTGCTCAATCCGGACGGCACCATCAATTGTCCCGAGTGCTCTGATCTCCATGGGCGAGATCGTTTCGAGGTGAGAGAGCTCGTAGCTTCCAAACTAGAGGGCCTTGGCCTTCTGGAGAAGGTCGAGGACTACGAGAATAATGTCGGATTTTCTCAACGTGCAGGTGTGCCAATAGAGCCTCGTATTTCGATGCAATGGTTCCTGAAGTATCCAGAGGTTGAGCGAGCGACGAGGGTTGTAGCAGAGGGCGCAATCGTGTTTCGTCCCGACCGCTGGAAAAAGACCTACCTTCACTGGCTGGAGAACATTCAAGATTGGTGCATTAGTCGTCAGCTATGGTGGGGTCATCGTGTCCCGGTGTGGTATCGGAGAGACAAGGTCGACTCGCTACAGGAGGCAGAAAGTCTGGATCTGTCCCACCTCGAAAATGGCGATATTCATGTGGGTGTAGATCCCCCAGATGAGAGTGATGTGGAATGGGTGCAGGACCCAGACGTAATGGATACGTGGTTCAGCTCATGGCTGTGGCCGTATGCAACAATGGACGAGCCCACGCAGTCTAAGTTTTACCCGACCACAGATCTTTGCACAGGTCCTGATATTATCTTTTTCTGGGTTGCCCGTATGATTATGGCGGGGTTGGAGTTCAAAGATGAAATCCCATTCAGCAACGTATACTTTAATAGTATTGTACGGGATATCGATGGGAGAAAGATGTCGAAAACCCTTGGGAACTCGCCGGATCCTCTCGACTTAATGTCGGATTATGGAGCTGACGCTTTGCGTTACGGCCTGATGCGTATTGCTCCGACAGGCTTAGACGTGAAGTATGACGAAAAGCAGATCGAGGAGGGGCGCAATTTTGCTAACAAGCTTTGGAATGCATGCCGCTACCGGCAGATGCAGGGGCCTGTAACAGGTGTGTCTACCAGGCCTAATATCTATGCAATTGCTATTCTCACGAAATTAGAAGCGCTTGAAGAAGGTGTGCGGCGCGCTTTGGAGAGCTATGCTTTTAATGATGCTGCGCAGCAATTATACCAGTTCTTTTGGTCGGAGTTCTGCGATTGGTATCTCGAATCGGTTAAAGGGGACTTTGCCGAAGAAGCTGACCCGAAACGCAAGGCTTCGACTCTTGAGGTGATCGATATTGTTCTCGATCGCTACCTCCAGTTGATACATCCGTATATGCCTCATCTCACCGAGGAACTGTGGGAGCAGCTTGGGTTTGCAGGAGGCTCTCTTCTCATGAAGCAGGAGCTTCCAAAAAACTCTCCAGTGCAAAAGTTCGGATTATCCGAGGAGGAGTGTCAAGCGGCTGAGGAAAAGGTTGGAGAGGTCTATGAGTCAGTATCGCGAATCAGAAACCTGAAAGCGGAATACAATCTCGCGGCGAACCGGAACGTTGGTCTGATCATCAAGGCGGGCAGTGGTTGGGCGGAAGGGGAAGGAGCCACTCTGGCTCTTCTTTGCGGCGCACGGGAGGTGGAATTTTCCGAGAATTTCGAGGCACCAAAGGGAACTCCAGTTGTAGTAACAGCAATCGGGGAAGTGTATCTTCCCTTGGAGGGGCTGATTGATCTCGATGCTGAGAGGAAAAGAATTGGAGCGGAAATCGCCAAGGTTAAAAAAGAGCTCACGCGAAGCGAGGGAATGCTGGGAAATCCAAAGTTTGTAGAGAATGCAAAGCCGGAAATCGTGAAGAAGGAGCAGGGTCGCTTGGAGGAGTGGCGAGAGAAAATGACCCAGTTAGAAGAGCTTCTGAAAGCGCTGTCCTAGCGGGGCGAGCTCTCGTTGCTACAGAATCTTCAATAGAACGATCAGAATGAGAGATATTGCGGAACTTCCGGGCCTTCAGAAAGAAGGGGTAGTGCTTCTCTGCGAGGCCGGGATGGAGACAGTGGAAAAATTTATCGCCAGCGATGCGGTTGACATTGTCAAACGCCTTGAGGAGGTCGGTAAGAATTTCGAGGAGGGGATCAGGCCGCCTTCGCAGAGTCTTGTCGAGGCGTGGCAGATGTCGGGCCGTGAGTTGCTGGAAAAGGACGTCAGAGCATCGGGCCGAGAGGCGTCCGAGGTTTCGGCTGAGGACGTGCAGAAGGCTGGGATCCAGATCAGCTCCCTGCCTGTGGCTAGAATCTTTGAGTTAGAATCAACGGTAGAGCCAACAGCCGAACCCCAGAGGCCGAAGGAGTGGGGGCAAAAATCTGACGGGGAGTTGGGAGTGGGTGACCGCGATTACACAGTGAGACAGAAACCTCGTGAGGCCTTTCGTAGCCTGAGTGGCGCCCAAAAAGCAGAACCGAAGATCGGGCACCGGAGCCGTGGTAAGCCTCACCCTAATGCAAGGTTTGTTCGCTGGGCTGCACTTCTCACGGTGGCTACGACCTTGTTAGGGATGTTGTCATTGGTTGGTGTGATCGTAGTTGCAGTAATGGCCTTTGGATTTGGGTTTCGACCCGCGCCAGGTATGGCTGTTGCATTACTTCTGTTTCCCGGAGCTCTCATCTTTTATCTGCTTATGGGGATCCGGGCACGGTGCCAGTATTGTGGGGAAAGGTGTTTCGTGAGTAAGAATTGCCAGAAACATGAACGAGCCGTCCGATCGATTCTGGGGTTTGGTTTTGCGGCGGCACGAGATGTCCTTCTGTTCTCGAGCTTTCGCTGTATGTATTGTGGCTCAAAGATTCGCTTGAAGGATTGAGTCTTTCCTGCGGCCCCTGATTACTCACGATTTCTTGAGTCGATAAGAATAGTGACAGGTCCATCGTTCACAAGAGCGACCTCCATCATTGCCCCGAAGCGCCCTTGCTTGACTTCTTGTTCGAGATAACTGGAGAGGGATATACAGAATTGCTCGTAGAGTGGCTTTGAATGTGCAGGAGGTGCTGCCCTGATAAAGGAGGGGCGGGTTCCCTTACGGGTACTGGCATGGAGGGTGAACTGGCTGACGACAAGTGCGCGTCCCCCGGTATCGTGCAGAGAGCGGTTCATACGACCTTCCGCATCTTCAAGGATCCGGAGGCTTGCGATCTTTTTTGTGAGCCATTCGATATCCGTCGAGTCGTCTGCTTCTTCAATGCCTAACAGGATGAGGAGCCCGGATTCGATTGATGAAATGACCATTCCTTCGACAGCGACGGAGGCACTTGATACTCGCTGAATGACGGCACGCATGTCCTGACTGTGATTCCCCTGACTAATCATTCAAGCAATCTGCGATGTTGGGATACCCTCTGAGAGCCAATCGGAGAACCCACGCGGAACACCTTTTTTCTCGATAAATATAAATAAATCATCGATTATTTTGATAATGGCGACCGCCTTTGACGTCTTGAATGAACATTCACCATCTTGAACTCTTCTACTTCGTTGCCAAATATGAAGGTATTACGGCAGCAGTTCGGCGGATGCCCTATGGGATTCAGCAACCGGCAGTGAGTGGGCAGATTCTTCAGCTTGAAAAAGAGCTAGGAGTGAAGCTCTTCAACCGGAGGCCCTTCGCGCTGACGCCTGCCGGAGATGAATTGTATGATTTTGTCTATCCCTTCTTTTCTCAAGTTGGAGAGGTGGAAGCTCGTCTCAAAGGAGAAGAAGGTTCTCATCTGCGCATAGCGGCTTCCGGTTCTGCACTTCGTATTCACCTTCCTGACCTCCTCGCGGAAGTTCGAACGAAGCGTCCATCTGCCCGCTTTTCTCTACGTGAGGTGGAGCCGGGGGAGCTACAGGGGCTTCTTAAGAGTCAGCAGGTTGATCTTGCCATAAGCATTATCGGCGAACGGATCACCGAGGGCTTACAGACGGTGGAGCTATTGAAAATACCTCTCGTGCTTCTGGTGCCGGAGCAATGGAAGGAGCGGGGGCTAAGTGACCTGCTGGCTAAAAATGAGGATACGGGGCGGAAGGCCCCACGGTATCCACTCGTTGGTCTGCCCGCAGGGAACGTTCTTGGAAAAATCTTTCTCGATACCTTTGAGGAGAGAGGTGTCGACCTCGTTCCAGATATGGAGGTGGACTCCCTAGACCTTGTTGGAGATTACGTCTCGTGGGGCTTTGGCATGGGAATGGGAGTGGAGATCCCTGGTAAGGGGCCTCCGGATGGGCTGAGGGCAATCCCCTTGAAAGGATTTTCTCCGGTGGTTGTGGGGGCAATCCACCAGGAAAACCTGAAGCCTATCGCGAGCGATTTTCTGGAATTGGCTCGTGAGCGTGCTAAAAATTTAGCGAAGTCGAGTTGACCCATGATCAGAGAAGGCCTGATTTTAAAAATTGACTGTCCTGATCGTGCTGGGTTGGTAGCTAAGATTGCAGGATATGTCTCCGAGCACGAAGCAAACCTCGTCGAGTTCAATCAGTTTACCGATGCGGTCAGAAGCAGATTCTTTGCCCGCCTGGAAATTGACACCTCCGGGCTGAAGGTCGAGACCGATGAATTTGTAAGAGGATTTGGGACATTGGGTCGTCTTCTCGAGGCTCAATGGCATTTTCGACGTCTTCCATATCGAATGAGAACTGCAGTGCTCGTCACGAAAACCGACCATTGTCTCAACGAGATTCTGTGGCGGGCACAGCTTGGCGAATTACCAGTAGAAATTACCTCCATTATCGGGAATAGAGATGACTGCCGCCTCATCGCGGAGCAGGCAGGTATACCCTTTCATCATGTAGAGATCGGAGAGGACAAAGAGGAGGGGTTTCGATCCATCGATAGATTGTTAACGAAGCAGGCGGTGGAGCTCGTCGTGCTGGCCCGCTTCATGCAGGTTGTTCCGGGGTGGCTTTGCGCGGCCTACAAGGGACGCATGATCAACATCCATCATAGCTTTCTTCCGGCTTTTGTAGGAGCTAATCCCTATCGGAAGGCCTTCGAGAGAGGGGTAAAGCTGATTGGAGCAACATGCCATTATGTAACCGAGGATCTTGATGCTGGCCCCATTATTGATCAGGAGGTTGAGCGGGTTCAGCATTACCACTCAGTTCACGATCTTATCCGTCTCGGACGCGATTGTGAGCGCTCTGCCCTCGCAAAGGGCATTCGATATCATGTGCATGAGAGGATTATTCTCGATAACCACCGCGCGATCGTTTTCCCGGACTGATCCTGAGGGCCTAATGTGGGAGGGTCGTCTGCAGGAGAGAAGTGCTCTTTACTGCGTCAAGCGCCACCGGGCCTCTGGGCAGAAGGAGAAAGTCGCCAGTTGAATAGACGTTACCGCGCTTGTCCTGGATCTCACCATTGGTGACGGTGATTATCGAAAATCGATCAGGGTCAGGATTGCATATCGTAGTTCCTGGTGGGAGCTCGAGGAAGTCCACCTTGAAGTGCTGGCATGTTGCCAGATTCTGCCCCTCTGGCTGGTCCATTGAGGGTTCGTAATCCGTGAAGTCAATGCTCGCCAGGGATTCACGCACATGCAGATCTCGTGGTCTCCCATCCAGGCCCACTCTATTCCAGTCAAAGACACGGTAGGTTGTATCTGAGTTCTGCTGTATTTCGTAAATCAGCATTCCAGCCCCAATAGCATGCAGTCGCCCTGAGGGAATAAAAATGGATTGGCCGGCTCGCGGCTCCACGGAGTGGATCATGTTCTCCATAGATCCGCTACGGATCGCTTCCTCAAACTGCCCGCGGGTAATTCCCTTTCGAAGGCCCACGTAGAGTTTGGATCCAGGTAAAGCCCGGGCGATATACCACATCTCTGTTTTTGGGGAGCCTCCTAGCAGGGGTGCGATCTGTGCCGGAGGGTGAACTTGAATGGAGAGATCGTCCTTTGAGTCCAGAATCTTCATGAGAAGAGGGAAGCGAGAGCTTTTCAGGTTATCGCCAAAAAGCTCTTCCCTCCTGAAGTTCCACAGCTCATGGAGACTGCTTCCAGCCCATCTGCCAGAGCTGACAATAGACTGCTCCGATGGCCGATCGGACACTTCCCACGACTCACCCCACGGCCCTGGCCCGGGTAATTGTCGGCCCAGCAGGGTTTCCAGAGTTCTTCCGCCCCAGACCCGGGGCATGTAGAGCGGCTGGAAGTGGATTGGCGACACGATGAGTGCCGGAGAATGGACGCGACCTGCTGGAAGAGTCAAGCAGTGAGAGACTATTAGGCGGCTCCACGGGGGCGGACACGGAATGCCTTCAAGCAGATTCGAGAATATCTTCGATCGCACTCTTGAACTTACTTCCCATCAGGCCTGAGAGGGTAGATTGGTAATCAGCGCAGGTCTCGATAATACACAAGTTTGGGAGCTGGTAGAGGGAATAGGATTCACAGGAGGCTTGCCGCAGAATGCTCGTCTTGCCACTCGAACCCGTCCAAGTAACTTGGCGGCAGAGGGAGGGCAGGTATTCCCGCATAGCGAGAAGATAGCAGCCACCTCCATGACCTTCACCGGTAACGGCTTCATAGTTTTTGTTGAGCTGGGCGAAAGTTGCGTGGATCCAGCGACTTGAAATCTCTATGCAATTGGGGCCAATGAGGGCAACTTGTTGATACCCTTCGCAAAATGCATTCTCTGCGGCACGAGATATCCGGCTTCCAAGATCACCATCTGATTGAGGTTTAAAATCTATTGCCTCGATATCCAGATGGATGCCGGGGTGATCAATGATCTCTGAGAGCAGCCAAAAGCGGATAGCGTCATGCGCGTCTGCGGGGCGGTAGCAGAATCTCAGGTGACACCTTTCAAGGCCACTTAACTGTGTAAGAAGCAGCCGAATCGTGGCCCGGTAAACTACCTCGGCCTTGTTCGTGCCCAGAATATTGGCAGTCGAGGGGTCCAGCTGACTTGGTAAGGCTTCTTCCAGAAAAACGATGAGGAGGCGCATGAGACAGAGGCGAGGAAGGATACGGGAAGATCTCCTCGAAAACTTAAATTTTGTTGATAATCAAAAAAAGCGGTATTCGATCTTGTTTGACCCTTGATTTTAGGGGATTCTATGGCGCGCAGAGCTCAAGAAAACTCTGTAGGAACGTCTATGGCGAGGAATAAGTCAAAGCGCAAGGGTAGCAACGAGACTCGTTGGTCCCGTGAAGCGATGGGTGTCCTGCTGGCTGGCATTGGGATCCTTTTGCTCTTGTCGCTTGTTTCCTACACGCCAGGAGATTTGCCGATCAAGATTCCCTTCACCGATTGGGCTCTCCTCAGCGGGTTTGCCCTTGATCTAGAGGCCAACAATCCGCGTGAAAACTGGATTGGACCGATTGGAACACTGCTTGGGTTTATTCAAATTCAAATCTTTGGTGTCGCGGCCTTTCTTCTTCCACTCGGAATGCTGTGGTTAGGCGTCGGGCGGCTTTTCATGGGTGCGGCCTACAGTCTACGGACTACAATCGGGTTTTGCGTTTGCCTTGTGAGTGGAGCCAGTCTTGTGGCGGTGCAGGAGAGCTTTTTCCCCAGCTGGAAAGAAGCTTATCTGATTGCGGGGCCTGGGGGGGTGGTGGGTGAGGGCCTCGGCGTTGTTGTTCTCAAGGGAATGCTCAGTAGTGCGGGGTCGATTATTCTTCTCGGTATTGTGTATTGGCTGAGCTTTTTCACTCTGTTGGGGGTTCATCCAGTCAAATTTGTCAAAGCCTTGGTTCTCTGGAGCATCGAAAAATTCCAGCAGGCCCGGGAAGCTTGGGGCAGGAGAGTGGCTCAGAGGGAGCATGGGACAAAACGAAAGGCGGCTGGGAAGAAATCTTCTCCGTCGAAAGGAAAATCGAGAAAGAGCAAACGCCAGAAAACGGATGAAGAAGAGGCTGGAGAGCGAGAGCTTGTTGAGGAGCTTGTCAGCTACGAGCAAGATGAAAAGGGGCAATCGCATCTTCCCTTGCAGGAAATCCCGGAGCCGCAAATCATCGACGCGACCCAGAGAATCACACCGACAATGGCGGCTGGCTCCAAGCCTTTTGAGCGAAAGAGCTCTCCGCAGCATGCGGCTCTTAGTACGGAGGGCTTCGAGGATTATGAGCTTCCGGGGTTTGATTTGCTCGAATACGGGGAGGAGGAGGCTCCTTCGGAAGATAATACGGATGCTCTTATTGCCCAGCAGACAAAAATCGTGGAAACCCTCAAGGCCTTTGGCGTTGATGTGACCGCTGGTGATATTACCAGAGGTCCCACAATTACCCGGTATGAAGTGTATCCGAGTATCGGCTTGCGGGTCAGCCGGATTGCACAGTTAGAGCCCGACCTTGCCCGGGCCACTAAGGCGGAACGGATCAACATTCTCGCTCCGATCCCGGGAAAGGATACCGTAGGTATTGAGATTGCGAATGATTCCCGGATGCCTGTAGCCCTTCGGGAACTACTGCAGGATGACGAGTTTCGCAGTTCCAAGCGGAAAATTCCCCTCGCGCTGGGCAAGGACGTCTATGGGAAAGCCGTAATCGGCGATCTCGCGGCTATGCCTCACCTGCTGGTTGCGGGTGCTACAGGGTCCGGTAAGTCAGTCTGTATCAATTCGATTATCTCGAGCATCCTTTTCAAGTTTGGCCCAGATGAACTTCGCTTTATCATGATCGATCCCAAGGTGGTGGAGATGCAGGTCTATTCCGATCTGCCTCATCTTGTTGTCCCTGTTGTGACAGACCCAAGAAAAGTAGTTGGAGCGCTTAAATGGTGCGTCAACGAAATGGAGCGGCGCTACAAGGTGTTTGCCAAGGAGGGAGTCCGAAATTTTGACTCCTTTAACAGCCGGGCAAGAGATAAGGGTGTTCCGGTGATGGCCGAGGAGGAGGAACTTGAGGAGGAGGATGAAGTGATCGATGAGGAGCATGTTGAGTCGATCGCCGCTGCTCTTGAGGACGGCGAGCTAGGGCCGATAGATGGTGAATGGAAAGAGGAGGAAGAGGAAGAGACTCCTGACAGGTTCCCCTATATCGTGATAATTATTGATGAGCTTGCAGATCTCATGCAGACGGCTCCCGCGGATGTAGAAATGTGTATCGCCCGGATCGCGCAGAAAGCGAGAGCGGCAGGAATTCATTTAATCGTGGCAACGCAGACGCCTCGAGCGGATGTAGTGACTGGGATTATTAAGGCAAATATACCAAGTCGTATCGCGTTTCAGGTTTCCTCCGCCTTGGATAGCCGGGTCATTCTTGATGGAAAGGGAGCAGAGAAGCTGGTGGGGAAAGGTGACATGTTGTTTTTGCCGCCGGGATCAGCAAAGCTCGATCGAGCTCAGGGAGCATGGATTTCGGACGAGGAAGTTGAATCCCTCGTGGAATTTTGTTCAGTGCAAAGTGAGCAGCGTTTCGAGGAGAGCGTGCAGGCCAGCATTGACGGGGGCGGAGCTGGTGATGATGGCGATGAGGATGAGGTCTCAAATGCAGACGAAGAGATTCTTCAAAAGTGTATCGAAGTCATAGTACAGGAGCAGAAAGCCAGCACGTCGTTGCTTCAGAGACGGCTCAGGCTCGGCTACACCCGTGCTGCGAGGATGGTTGATATTCTTGAGCAGCGTGGCGTCATAGGCCCTGCTGATGGCTCTCGAGCACGTGAAGTGTTCCTAAAGGGGGAGCCTGCTGTGGTGGACTAGGGCCAATCATTGAGCCTTTCTTGCCCGTAAAGAGGCGAGGGCCGGTCGGACCGTGCTTATGATAGCCTTCTGGGCCTGCTCGACAGACTGATCTGCATCGATGATGTGGACGAAGTCATCTTTTACGGAGTGAAATATCTCCCGGCAGAGTTGGAGAGATTCTCTTCGCTCAAATTGATTTCCCCGCCCATCGCGGACCCCAATTCGGGCCATTGCAGTATCCAGTGATAGTTCAAGAAGGAGAAGGAGGTCAGGGCGTGGCGCGAACTCCTCATTGGTCCGGCGGATTTCCTGAGGATCGAAGCCTCGGATTCCCTGATAGGCCATGGTCGAGAAGTAGTAGCGATCAAGAACGACGATGTCTCCAGCCTTGAGAGCGGGTAAAATGAGGCGTTCAACATGTTCCCGGCGGTCTTTGTGGAACAGGTCCAGTTCTTCCTCCGCAGACAGGCGGCCGGTAGTGGCCGACTCCCGAAGCTTACGGCCATAGATGCCGTCCGTAGGCTCGCGGGAGTGGGTGACATTAAAGCCCTGTTCCCGCAACGCTTCGGCGAGGAGGCGCGTCTGAGTGGATTTGCCGGTGCCATCAATCCCTTCGAGGACGATGAGTAAGCCAGGGTAATTTGCTGGGAGGTTCAGGGGAGTCGAAGGTTGGGTGAAATCCTCTCTGGTATATCGCGGGTATGCTATGGGCTCCAGAGTTGCAGAATGCGCTCCCGGCAGGATTCGAACCTGCGACCTACGGATTAGAAATCCGTTGCTCTATCCAGCTGAGCTACGGGAGCGTAGCCGTGAGTTTACGCGATCAGCCGTGCTTGGCAAGGCAGCCCGAGGGGAAAGGGAAAAGATTTCTGAGGTGGAGTGCTGCCTCGAGGTGGATAGCTGTCTCTTTGGCGAGGTCCAGGAAATCACACGCCTTCTCCTGTCTTATCTGCCGCTGCGATCGCCTCCAAGTCGCCCTCCTCGCAGCAGCGTACAAACCCCTCAGTGTAGCGTTTCAGCTTTTCCCAGCTTTCGCGGATGCTATCTGCCTCACTCGGGGTGATAGAGTGGTCGAGAGCGGATTCGGAAATACGGCGCAGCAGTTTTGAGAACTGGTCGATGATTTCGCTGGTGGCGGGTAAAACCTCATAGCCTTCCGCAGAATTTCGTGTGGGGTTTTTGACAAAATAGCCTCCGCATTGCTGGCAAAGCCATTCTACGATATGATTCTCTCCTGTGAGTCGAATAATTTCGAGGATTCGATCAAGTGGGTTTCGGCTTCCGCTTCCGTTGTCCGATTGTTCCTGAGCCCATTTATAAACCAAAGAGAGCGAGACTCCGAGTTCTCCAGCGATCGCCTTAGGGCTCGTCTTCTCGAAAGATTGCTTAAAGACCTCGTGCGAATCCATACTCCCATGCTACCCAAATCTTGTGGTGAATAGCAAGAAAACGGGTGAGGCACGAACGGCGCAGTCTGACCGTCACGCGCTCGAGGGGATGGCCTGCTCGTCTGGATTCTCCTCGAGATGAATAAGATGTTCGTCTGCTAGCTCCTCTATCTCGAGCAGGGAGGCCACGGTGGAAAGGCGCCGGCGAAGGGGCTTCGCCCCGGGGAAGCCTTTGCAGTAGGCCATCAGGCGGGAGCGCATTGCCATCATAGATTGGTTTTCATTACCGTATCGATTGCTTTCGATTGCGAGACGGCAGTGCTGGGTGATAAGTTGCCAGCGCTCGTTGAGAGGAACGGGGGAGGGAGTCTTTCCGGTCTCCAGATAGTTCTTCGCCTGTCGAAAGATCCACGGGTTTTGCATGGCGGCACGTCCAATCATCACCCCTGAGACGCCGGTTGTTTCTCGTCTTTTTTGAATATCCTCACCTGAGCCCAAGTCTCCATTCCCGATCACGGGTACTGAGACATGATGAGAGCACTCGTTGATGACTTCCCAGTTGGCCTCTCCCCGGTATCCCTGAGAGCGGGTTCGTCCATGAATTGAGATCGCTTGCATGCCTGAATCCTCAAGGACAGAGCAGACTTCCGGTGCGTTAATCGAATTCTCGTCCCACCCAATACGAATCTTTGCAGTGACAGGAACTTGGTTTCCGACTGCCTCGGCGACTCCATGGGCGACTGAGGCGAGGACAGGGCAATCCCTCAGAAGAGAGGATCCTCCATTCTTGGAGACAACCTTGTTTACCGGACAACCGAAATTGATATCGATAAAATCAGGCTGCTGCCAATCGATGATTTTCCGGGCGGCTTCTCCCATCCTCTTGCCGTCTGCACCGAAAAGCTGAACGCCTACTGGCCGCTGTTGATCGGTAAATTCGGTATACTTCCGGGTGCGGGCATCCTGTTGAATGATGCCCTCGCTTGAGACGAACTCAGTGACCATTACGTCGGCACCTAGCTCTTTGCAGATACTTCGGAAGACCACGTCCGTCACTCCCGCCATCGGCGCGAGGTAGAGAGGAAAAGCGCCGCTCTGGAACCAAGGAAGCACAGGGGTTTTTACGCCGTTTCCGGACGCGCTGAAACGAATGGTTTAAGAGTAACTGCGAAAGAGCGGAAAGCTTGAAACTACTCGAAGGGTTTAGACTCCCAGCCAATCTCCTCAACGAGGTCCTGCACTCTCTTCCCGTATTCCACGTAGCTCTTATAGCACTGGTCCCAATCCGGCTTCTGACCATCCTCTACATGGAACACCGTGGCAACATGTGGCTCGATGGCGAACCCTCCATCATAGCGTCGGGCCTTGAGGTCGCGCATGATGTGCTGAAGGTGACAGTCGCCCTCTCCAGGCATGGTGTACTCGGGTTCGGTCTGCCCCACTTTTGGATAGCGGCAGTCTTTGATGTGGACATGCACAACGTGCTCCTTGATGTCATTATAGAATCCTAAGGCATCCTGGAACGGATGAGGTTCTGATTTAGAGCGGTCGCGCTGGAAGACTGGGTTGCCGGTATCAAATACCAGTTTCAGTCCGGGGACTTCTTCGACCAGACGCAGACTGTGCTTTGCAGAGAATCCGCCCCAATTAGAGCAGTTCTCATGAGCCGCCGTAATTCCCTCATCCGCAAACCTCTGCTGAATGATGCGGAGTCTCTTAAACCGCTCTTCCTCGTGCTGGTCTTCGCCCCAAGGTTCTTGAGCATATGACATGACACGGATGATCTTTGTCCCAAGTTTATGCATTCGTGGTATGGCTCGCTCAATTTCCCCAAGTGTGACGTCGAAGTCGTCGGTGATCTTCTTGGCCCAATTCCCAATGAGAGATCCAACCTCGGGAATTTTAATTTCCTCTTTTTCGAGGAGCTTTAGAGCTTTGTTGAAATCCTTGTCACTAAGGTCATGGATGCTTTTGCCATCAATGGAACGTGCTGATATTGCATTCCAACCAATTTCCTTGGTGGCTCTGATCTGGGTGGCAAGGTCTTGTGCTGCCTCGTCGGCGAAACCGGAGAGATACATGTGGGGGAGGAAAGAGCAATTGTTGCGAGCTGGCAAGAGTGAGATGCAACCTAGTTTCTCTTTGCAGGGAGGAGCTTTGACCAACCTAGGCTGATTTTAAAACCTCTAGGCTGGTGATTTCGTGGCAGCGAGGCCATATTGGCGGTGTGAAAACACCCATCGCCGGGGCTCTGGCCCTCGTTTTTTCCGTCCTCTCCGCGGAGGCGGTAGAATTTGACAAGGACGTCCTGCCGATCCTGAAAAGTAACTGTTTTAAGTGCCATAGGGACGGAAAAGCGAAGGGGGACTTCAATCTTGAACCCCACCAGATCAAGGAGCATATCGGAGCCGGATTGCAAATTGTGCCGGGCAGGCCCAATAGCGGTCTTTTTATGAAGGTCATCCAGTCCGATGATCCTGACAACCGGATGCCGCCAAAGGGGGCGGGACTGGTTGAAAAGGATGTGAATATCCTCAAGCTCTGGATTACTCAGGGTGCGGAGTTGGGTCCCGGCGAGAGTGTAACACCGGGGAAAGAGCCTCTGGAGGGGGTTTGGACAAACAAGAGCGGGAAAAAGATCAAAGCCGCACTACTTGGGGTGGAGGAGGGTAAGGCGATTCTGAGAATGGCCAACGGCAAGATTTACAAGTATCCCATTGCCAGCCTCGATGCCGAGAGTCAGACGAGGGTGAAGGAGTTTGCACAAAAAGAGGGATGAGGAAGAGGTCTGTCCTTCTTCAGGATAGCTCGATTTTTCTACCGTCGTTCCGGGCGCTTTCGTAGATGGCGCATATCAAGGCGACCGCTTTACGGGCCTCCGCAGCATTGACGCTGGCTTCCCGTTCCTCAGCGATAGCGCTTACTACTTCCTCGAAGTTTTTCTGGTGCCCTTCGAAATTGATCGCCTTGGGATCGTTAGCTCCGAGGCCTGCTTCCGATCCCTTCATCATTGTCTGATGCACTTGCGTATCCTCTGGAGTCTCATCCATAAAATCCCAAATCTCGAAGGCTTCATCGGCGAGGAAGGCGCTTCCGCGATCCCCGGAGAGCTGCACGCGGGCGGGGTGACCGTCTCTTGACCAGTTGGAGGTTGCTCCCTCGATGATGCCACGGGCTCCATTGGCGAATTCCAAAAGGGCCACGGCAGTATCCTCAACTTCGATATCGCAATGAGTGAGGCAGGCGGTGTTAGCCTGTACGCTGACCACTGGGCCGGCGAGGTAAAGCAGGGCATCGATGGTATGGATCGACTGGTTCATGAGGGCCCCTCCGCCGTCAAGAGCCCATGTGCCTCGCCATGCTGCGGAGTCGTAGTAGGCCTGGTCCCGATACCACTTCACGTAGGCGGACGCAGAGGTCAGAGTGCCAAAACGTCCCGCGTCAGCAGCAGCCTTGAAGGCATCCATGGCGGGGTGAAAACGGCGGTTGAGAACGGCGGCGAGGGATACTTCGTTTTCCTCAGCGGCTCTCATCATGAGATCGATCCGCTCCGGAGTGATCTCAAGGGGTTTTTCACAGATGACGTGCTTACCGGCATTCAGAGCGGCAATGGAGGGCTCCAGGTGTGCGCCGGAAGGGGTGCCTACGGTGACGAGTTGAAGTTCGTCGTCGGCCAGAAACTTCTCGAGGTCGCTGAAGGGTTTTGCGTCGAACTGCTCTGCGAGTTGCTGAGCTGCTTCGGCCCGGAGGTCGAAGACGGAGTGCAGTTCTCCGCCTGTCATGGCCTCGATGGCCTTACCGTGGAACTGGCCGATCATGCCAGCTCCGATGATTCCGAATTTCATAAGGGTAATTCCTGCGGGATGAAAAGTCTTCAGTTGGATCCAGAGGTCTTGGATTCCTTGACGACGAAGCTTATGACTCCGACGAGGAACAGGACCACGAGGAAAATCAATCCTCCGGTCGCGGCCTGGCCTGCAAAACCATCAGCCTTGGATTTTCCATTGAGGACCCAGACGGATCCGAAGGTTGCGATTCCAGTTGAGCCGATCATGAGGATATTCCAGATCACGCGCTTGCTGCCTGTGGGACGTTTGTCGCCGAGGACTCTCCGTGAATTCATCATCAGGAAGAAGGTGAAGTAGGCGATGGGGATCAGGGAGCCGCCGATGACCGAGGTGGGAACGGCGAGGGCTGCCTTGGCCTGGCCATCACCCCATATAAATGGCCCGAGAAGCCCCGCCGACCCCGAGACGGCACATCCGATGAAATACACGGTCTTACTACCGGGTTGGTTGAAGAGTTCCTGGAAGGCAAAACCGTTGATCAGCATCAGGATGATGATGGTCGAGAGGGCCATGCCAAGGACGCCGACCCCGAAGACAATCTGGGCGACGGTATCCCCGGTGAGTGGAGCAAGGCTGGTTGCGAAGGTGGCATTGTCCCGCTTAATGAGCATGGCCGCGATGTTGCGGTCACTCTCGTTAAGGGATTTCTTGGCGCTGGCTATCAGCGGGTCCATCTCGTCCTTGTCCTCGTGATCAATCTCATTTTTGTCTGCCTCAGCTTTAGCCTTCTTGTCCGCTAGTCCGTCCAGAGATCCCTGATAGGCTTTCGCGACCTTTGCAAAAGGTTTTCCAGTCTCATCAAAGATGTCGTCCGTCTTGGAGTGGAACTGGGAGGCCGAGGCAATGACAACGCAGCCGGTGGCGATGACGAAGGGAACGAAAAGCCCGATGGAGAGGTCGAAGATGGCGAGTCCACGATGCTTCTGTCCCCACTTCTTGCGGAGCATGGAGTAGGGGAGAAGAAAGGTCATGTTAATGCCGACCGCCGTTCCGAAGGCCGCAATGATTATCTCCCGTTGTTTTTCAGAAATAATCTCGTTCCAGACCTCCGGTGCACTCGATGAGCCAATGAGTTCGGCGTAGGCAGGTGCTGGATTAAAGAGATATGAGAAGTTTGGAATGAGTCCGCTGAAAATCTCGCCCCATGGGATGGCTCCCTTGGAGGTGAGGGTGACAACGACGAGGAAGAAGGAAACTACAATGATGCCGACCATCACCTTGAGGATTCGCTCGAACCACTTAATCCCCTTGTTGCCTCCCTCGTAGGAAGCGTTGACGGCAAAAGCTACAATGAAAAGAACCCAGCAGATGCCTGCAGTGGAAACTGCGCTTTCTCCCAGACTTGGAAGGAGGTTCTGCTGGACGGCAGCTCGGCCGAGGTTGAATTGAGGCAGGCACCAGACTATATTGGCTAGGATCACGGCAATGAGCCACGACCAGCCGAGCAGGGGAGAGAGTCCCTTGTTGATGACGCCGAAAGGTCGTTGCCCTGTTGAGAGGGTAACATAGGCGATGGCACTCAGCATGATGATACCGCAGATCATCGCCAAGGGCTGAAGCCACATCAGGTTATAGCCAGAAATTGTGCCCAAGTAGAGTGCGCCCGCCAGCGATCCTCCCCCCAGGGTGATCGCTCCCTGTAGCCAACCCGGTCCGGAGAGCTTGGTGTAGGCTTTGGCCTTTGCGAGGGCGCCCTTGTCGGCCACCGACTCGAGGATTTCAATCTCGCGGTTGGGTTGGTCGTCGTTGCTGCTCATGTGTGTCTGGCTACCCTAACCGGGAACCGGCAGCAGCGGCAAAGAGGAAATTTGGGTCAAGCGCGAGGCTGATCGAGGGGGTATTATCAAAGGTCGTCAGGAATCATTCAGTATCCGCCAAGATAGACCTTTTGGAGGTATTCCATGCTCTGTCGGGCAATTTCCTCCGGGCTAGGCTCGTATTTGAAGACCTCAACCGAAATCCAGCCCTGATAGCCTATTTCGTGAAGAGCCTGGGCGGCTGGGGTATGATCCACTTCGCCCATGCCCGGACCGAGCAGATTGGGGTCGTTGGCGTGATAATGTGCGATCCGGGAGGCATTATTGCGGACTAGTTCCCCCAGCCCCTTTTGCTCAGAGCTCATGGCCTTGACGTCGAGATGGAGCTGGAGGTGAGAGTGATCGACTATATCGAGAAGCGCGGCGGTTTCCTCCGCGGTATTCAGAAAATTGGTCTCTGATCTGGCAAGGGGTTCCATGGCGATGGTGATCCCGAGGTCGGCACAGTGTTCGGCGGCCGGCCTGAGAACTTCGACAGCTCGCTCCACGGATTCCCCATAATCCCACCCTGACTCCAATGAGCGCTGCTGGGGGCTTCCCCAGACCATGATATTTCCGCCAAGGCTGGAGCAAAGGTCGGCCAGCTGGCGAGCGTAGTCGATTGTGGCCGCTCGAACTGAGGCATCAGGGCTAGTGAGATGATATCCTTCAGTCTTGGCGAGCAACCAGTGGAGTCCCACGATTTGAAGGCCATAATCAGCTGCCGCCTTCCGGTAGCTGGCAATCTCCGAGGCAGAAATAAGGGCGATATCGTCGGCGAGGGTGAATGGGGCAATTTCGATTCCGGTGTAGCCCGCAGCCTCAGCGGCCTGACATTGCTCCGAAAAGCTGCGGTCTTGGAAGGTCTCGTTGCAAATCGCAAAATTCATGGCTCCGGTGTAGGGCCTGAAGGAGAAAATTGGCAGAAATTTCGTGGGGATCTTGCACTTGCTGGGATTGCGGTAAGGTAAGTTTCGTAGCAAACTGCATGACAGTGAAGGACGGAGGAGATAAACGAGGGGGTGAGGTTGCCTCTGGGCCAAGCCTCAAAGGAGACTTGGCCGCCCTAGTTAAATTGCGGCTCAACGTCTTTGTTCTTCTTACAACCTTTTTTGGTTTTCTGATCGCAGTCCTCTCTCAGTCCGGGGCTTGGGAATGGGGGCAACTCTGGGCTTTAGTACACACCTTGGTCGGTACGGCAGCGGCCGCCTTCGGGTCCGCGGTCTTCAATCAGTTGATGGAGATCAAAGAAGATGCCAGAATGCTTCGGACCGCTGATCGTCCGCTCCCTTCCGAGCGTGTTCTTCCAACCTGGGCGTTCATGCTCGGCTGGATACTTTGTGGGTTTGGCATCATCCACGTCGCAGCGATGGTGGACAAGGGAGCGGCTACCCTGATCGCGATCACCATCGCAACCTATGTGTTTGTCTACACTCCTCTTAAAAGAAGAAGTTCCATCAACACTCTGGTAGGTGCAATTCCTGGTGCTCTGCCACCGGTTATCGGGTGGGTTGGAGGTGGAGGTGGGATGGAAGATCCACGCGGATGGTTTCTTTTCGCTCTTCTGTTTCTCTGGCAGCTTCCACATTTTGTTTCAATCAACTGGCTATGCCGGGAGCAGTACGAAACAGCAGGGTTTAGAATGTGGTCTGATGGAGATGAATCAGGCAGGCGCTCTGGACTTTTAGCTGCAATATTTTCTCTGGGGCTCTCAGGGTTGGCGCTTTATGCATTTCTGATGGGATATGCAGGGTTGATGTTTGGCCTGATAGGTGGTGCGGCAGGACTTTACCTGTGCCTGATGGCGGCCAGATTTGCCCTGGCAGGGGATCGTCAGTCGTGTCGGCGTTTTTTTCTGCTCACGCTTTTCTACCTTCCTGTAGTGTTGACAGCTCTTGCCTTGAACTGGAATTGAGCAGTCTTGGACAAGCGCTGGATGTGGTTATCGTGGAAAGGTTGTGTGAATTTCCATTTCCAATCTGCCTTTGCCGTCCTAGGTTGCCCGTGTTGTGGCCAGACAAACAATCCATCTTGAGCCTGCAGAAAGGGATCCTGCGAAGCTGAAGAAGACAGGTCTGTCGATCGCGGTCCTGATGATCATTGGAGGGGTCCTCGTTACATTTGCATACCGCCTCAAACATCAGAGCGATGAGCAAGACGCCCGGCCTCATGTGGTCCAGCGCCTCACAGAGGTGTTTTTTGGTCGAGATCAGAACAATAGGGCATTCACCACCGAACAACTGAAGGGTAAAACGACCCTCTTCACCCCTCTTTCCCTCCAAGAGAGGGACAGAATGAAAGCGTCTCTGGGTGCGATGCGGGACCTGTCTAAAAAATTTCCTGATGACGAAAATCTGCTTTTTCTGGGTATTACGGTAAATCCCGAAGCCGATGGGCTGGACGAATTGCGGCATTTGCTGACGGAACTTGGTGTGGCGGATGATGCCCGGTGGTTTTTCGTGCAGGCCGAGGAAGAAGCTGCCAGAGGCTACATCCGCCACAAGATTCGAGCAGAATTCAAGGAGTCAATTTCATCGCTGGAAGGCCCGCGCGAGCGCTTTAGATCAACTCTCGTTTTTATCGATGAGAACCTTCACGTGCTGGCTCCGATGTTTGACCTGAACCTTGCCAGAGAGGTCGCTGATGATGCAGAAAGATTACTTGTGGAGGATCCCGAGGAAGCCATAAGGCTTAATGCCCGAGAGCGGGTCGATGATGTAGAGAGAGCTCGTGCCCGTCTGGATGCGGTCCTGCAGTATATTCGCGAGGGAGATCTGAAAGAAGGATAAGAGAATTATGACCGACAGAAATAAGATCATTCTAATCTATGCCGTTGTCGCGGTCCTAAGTTTCGCAGTACTTGGAACCTCCTTCTGGCTGAGGGAGTCACGAAAGCGCAGGTTCACACCCATTGTGGCTGATGCCGGTGGTGAAGTCGCCGAGAATTTTGGGAGTCTTGCCAAAAATCTTGTGCTGACAAATCAGGAAGGGAAAGAGGTCAGCCTTGCGGACCTTCAGGACAAAGTATGGGTGGTTACAAATTTTTTTGCGACCTGCCCCTACTGTCTGGAAACTGCTGCGGAAGATCTAAAAAGTCTCTACAAGGAATTTTCAGGTGAGGATAACTTCCACGTAGTATCGATCTCCATAGATCCCGAAACGGACCAGCTGGAGCAGTTACAGGATTATGCCAGTGCGGTGGACGCCGACAGCAGTAACTGGTGGTTTGTTCGGGGTGAGGAAAAGGTAATTCATGAGTATCTCGAAAAGGAAATGGGATTCATGAAGGTCGTAAAGAACAAGGTGCCTCCTGCGAATACTCGTTACTCTCACGACCGTTCTCTGATGGTGTTTGATGGATGGCAGTGTGTGAAGAAGCGGGATCTTCAGTTTGCCCGTTCACAGGGAGAGAGCGTGAGGGAGAGCTTCTATCAGGACGTCAGACAATCTATCATGAAGGGGCTTGCCGGTAGAAGGACAGTCTCAGGTACGCAGCCATGAATGAGTTGGAAGCCTATCGCAAACGCGGGGCGAACTTGGCGCTTGCCAGAAAGCTGAAGATCGCAGTCTGGATCGTCACGGCTCTGGTCCTTTTTCTCGTGGGATTGATGCGACGGGTCAAAGTTGACCTGCCGGAGGGAGTAAGTCTGCACTTGCTTCCCCCCTTGCATGCCTTGCTGAATAGCGGTGCTGCTGCGGCTCTGATCCTTGCCCTTCTTTGCATCAGGAAAGGTCGGGTGCTCCTGCATCAGCGTTGGATCTACGTCGCGATGGGATGTTCGCTCCTTTTCCTCCTGTCGTATGTGACCTACCATTTCACCACCCCCGAGACGATTTATGGGGACCTTGACGGGAACAAAGAGCTCAGCGAAGAGGAAAGGGCAGAAGCGGGGCCCATGCGAGCAGTGTATCTCAGTATACTGCTTTCGCATATTGCCTTAGCTGCCGTGAGCTTGCCCTTCATCCTGCTCAGTTTCGTCTACGGATTTACCAATCAGACTGCCAAGCATCGCAGGATAGCGACGCGGGTTTTTCCAGTCTGGCTTTACGTGGCGGTGACTGGGCCGGTGGTGTATCTCATGCTGCGACCGTATTATTAGGTGAAGCGAGCTCCAGAACCGGAGAGCTTTCCGCCGTAACTCAGCCTCCGCAGGCGTTATTTTTCGAGATAGGGGTCTGGAACCGTGTATCCCAGAGGAGGGGTGACCCCGGGGGGGAGAGGGGTAATAGGTTTGCGCGACATCCGAATACCCCAGAAGGCGAGAGCGAGGGGAAGGATCCATCCCCAGAGAAGATTAATGTCCATCATGAAAGTGATCACGTGCGAGAGAAACCCCAGGACAGGTGCTATACAGATTATCACTATCCCCAGGTTCTTCATGCTTCTGCCATGTCTGTGCCAAGCTTCAATTCTGGCGATAACTTGTTTTTCGTCCGGAGAAAAGAAGGGGGTCTGTGATGCAGGAGTAGCTGCCGTAGCTG
>Ga0160423_10000664_pt1 | contig 28486 bp, 32 predicted proteins | sample CRUFie14St8metaG_FD_108191 | JGI IMG/M metagenome (GOLD analysis project Ga0160423, IMG submission 108191) | Marine microbial communities from the Costa Rica Dome - CRUD Field 142mm St8 metaG | ecosystem: Environmental > Aquatic > Marine > Oceanic > Photic zone | place: Costa Rica: the Eastern...
AACTTATCCTGAAACTTACATCAGAGTAAAACCTAATACAACTCCTATCTCAGAAGATAAGAATGTATTAGAAACTGCTAAAGACCAAATTGAACTTCCTTCATTATTCAAAAAAGTTTCTTACGAAGAAATGGAAGGAATGTTGAAAGAATGGTTAGATACAGGTGAAGTTACTGATAAGAAACAAGAACCTAAAGTAGAAGTTACTGAGAAAACTGAAGCAACCTCTCCTGCGAGTAATGTAAAAGAGGCATTTGACGACTTATTTAACGACTAAATATGGCAAAGAAAAAGAATGTTCGTGATGAACTATCTTCAATCTTGGCTGATAACCTGAACAAAAAGTTCAAATCCAATCACAAAGTTGCATACTTTTTAGATGGTGACGAACAAACACCCACCGACCTTGACGGGTGGGTGTCCTCAGGTTCTCCAATGTTGGACCTTGCGATTTCAAACAGACCAAATGGTGGATTACCCGTTGGTAGGATTACTGAAATCACAGGATTAGAAGGAAGTGGTAAATCTTTATTAGCAGCACATGCAATAGCAGACACTCAAAAACAAGGTGGTCTTGGTGTTTATATAGATACTGAGAACGCATGTAATATGGAGTTTTTAGAAGCGATTGGTGTTGATATTAAAACGATGTTATACGTCCCTCTTGAAACAGTTGAAGATATTTTCGAAGCCATTGATTCTATTATAGAGTCAGTGAGGTCCTCAGACAAAAAGAAATTAGTTACGATAGTTGTAGATTCAGTCGCAGGGGCATCAACTAAAGTAGAAATCTCAGCAGACTACGACCAAGCAGGTTACGCAACTCAAAAAGCAATCATTATATCGAAAGCAATGAGAAAGGTAACTAACTTGATTGGTAGAGAGAGAATTTCTTTAATTTTTACAAACCAACTAAGAACAAGATTAGGAGTTTCATTCGGTGACCCTTGGACTACAAGTGGTGGTAAAGCAATCGCATTCCACTCTTCTTGTAGAATTAGGTTAAAATCAATGGGACAACTTAAATCTAAAATAGGTGGAGTAGACCAAGTAGTTGGTATCAAAACAAGAGCACAAGTGATAAAGAACAGAATGGGTCCACCATTACGTTCAGTTGATTTTGATATCTACTTTGATAGTGGTATTGACAATTATGGTTCATGGTTACAAATGATGAAAACATATAAGTTAGTATCTCAGAGTGGAGCGTGGTATACCTATGTAGATAAAGAAACAGGTGAGGAACTAAAGTTCCAAGCAAAAACTTGGGATGACTTATTAGACAGTAGACCTGAGTTGAAAGATAGTATCTACAATGAAATTTGTAATTCATATATTATGGCTTACAAAGAATCGAGTGCAGAAGCAAATATTGATAACGTTGAAGTAACAAGTTTTGATGAATAATAGATATAAGGAACTCCTTAAACAAGTAAGTATAGAACATAACGAAGTAAAAGATGAATCTTTAAACGACAGAGTTTTGATACTCGATGGACTCAATCAGTTCATTAGATGTTTTGGAGCAGTTCCTGCACTCAATGATGACGGTGAACATTGTGGTGGTGTGACAGGTTTTCTCCTGTCCACTGCCTCAATAATCCGTACATTAAAACCCACTCGTGTTGTCGTGGTATTTGACGGTAAGGGTGGTTCTAATAGAAGAAAACAAATACACAAGGGATATAAAGAAGGTAGAAAGGGTTTAACCAAACTAAATAGATTAGCAGGATACGAAGACTTAGAGGACCAAGAAGTTTCTATGAGAAAACAATTCAGTAGACTGATTGAATATTTACAAATCCTACCTTTATCACTAACATATATAGATTATGTTGAAGCAGATGATATAATCGCATATCTTGCTAATCATTATTTTGAGAATGAAGTTACAATTTGTTCATCAGACAAAGATTTTTTACAATTAGTAAATGACAGAGTTTCTGTTTACGCATTGACTAAGAAAAAACTTTATACTCCTGATATGGTAAAGGAAGAGTATGGTGTTACTCCTCAAAATCTAATATACTACAGATGTTTGATGGGTGATAAATCTGACAACATAGGTGGTGTAAATGGTATTGGTATAAAAACAATAGAGAAAAAAATGACCTTTTTAGGTGAAAATGAACTTTCTTTAGACACATTCATTGACAAATGTTTAAAAGAGTGTGATGACAAGTTGTCACAAAAATTAAGTGAAAACGTTGACACTATAAAACTAAATCATAAGTTAATGCAATTACATGACCCTGAAATATCTTCTTCTATAAAATCAAACGTAAGAGAAATCATGGATTCCGAAGGAAATAGGTTGGATATGATAGAGTTTAAAAAAATGTTTATGTATGATAAATTATATACAGCATTTGCAAATGTAGACTCTTGGTTACGAAACTCTTTTACTTCTTTGGAAACAAATCTAAAAAATAATTTTGATATTAAGAAATAATTTCGTATATTATAGTCTATGGAAAAATTAGGGTCAAGGTTTAGTACATCATTTCAGAATAAAGTAATATCGGCGATACTATCAGACAGGTCTTTTACAAGACAAATATATGATATCATCAAACCCGAGTATTTTGATTCTGAAGCAGCGGAATGGTTAGTTAGAACCATTCTAAAGTACATGAGTGAATTTGAGAAAATGCCAACTTTGGATGTTCTCAAAGTCAAAATCAATTCTATTGAACGAGATGTATTACAAACTTCAGTAATTGATACCCTAAAGTTTGCATGGAACCACTTAGAGAGTGAAGATTTAGAATTCGTAAAAGAACAAGTTCTTGACTTTTGTAAAAATCAATCTATTAAGAACGCAATCTTAGATTCAGTACCTTTATTAGAAAGTGGTAAGTATGACATGATAAAAAAGAACATTGATACTGCGATGAAAGCAGGTCAAGATTCTGATATTGGTCATGAATACAAATCTATGATAACTGAAAGATACGAAGATACTGTTAGAAACGTTGTTTCAACAGGATGGCAAGTTATTGATGAGATTACACAAGGTGGTTTTGGGAAGGGTGAATTAATTTTATTCGCAGCACCGCCAGGTATTGGTAAATCATGGTCGTTAATAAACATTGGAGTAAATGCAATGAAAAAGGGTAAAACTGTCGCACATTATACCCTTGAATTAAACGAAGGTTATGTTGGTCAGAGATATGATGCGGTATTGAGTGGAGTTGCAGTTGCAAATCTAAAATACAATATGGAAGATGTGACCAAAGCAGTAAAAACTGTCTCAGGTGATTTAGTCGTAAAACACTATCCAACTAAGACCGCCAGTGTAACATCTCTAAAAGCACATATGGACAAGATGATACTACAGAACAAAAAACCTGATGTAGTGATTGTTGACTATGCAGATTTATTGAGAGGTCCTCAAAAAGAAAAAAGACACGAAGAGTTAGAAGAAATTATCGAAGACCTTCGTGGTATGGCAGGTGAGTATGAAGTCCCTGTTTATACAGCATCACAAATTAATAGAAGTGGTGCAGAAGATGACATAATTACAGGTACTAAGATAGCAGGTTCATTTTCAAAGATGATGACAGCAGACTTTGTTGTATCACTTTCTCGTAAAATAGAAGATAAACTCGCAGGTACAGGTAGGTGGCATGTTATCAAAAACAGATTTGGTCCCGATGGTATGACATTTCCATCTAAAGCTAATTTTTCCACGGGACAGATTAATATTTACAACGATGATTCCATTGATGGTAGAAAGACTACAAGTCAGATGAAACAGGGGGAGAGTTTAGTAAGAAAAGAATTAGCGCAAAAATATAAGGAAATGTCGGGTGATATTGATTTTTAATCATATATATTATCACCGACTAAAACATTTGTATAACTAAAAAATTAAGTTTTAATAATTATGGGATTATTTGACAATCGTATACCGTTCAAACCATTTGAATATCCCGAATACTATACAGAAGGTTGGTTAAAACAAGCACAAGCATTTTGGTTACATACTGAAATCCCAATGCAAGGTGACATCAAAGATTGGAATGAAAATTTGTCAGTCGAAGAGAAACACTTAGTTGGTAATATTCTGCTTGGATTTGCTCAAACCGAATGTGCAGTATCGGATTATTGGACAACCATGGTAACAAATTGGTTTCCAAAACATGAGATAAAACAAATGGCAATGATGTTTGGTTCACAAGAGACCATTCACGCAACCGCATATTCATATCTTAACGAATCATTAGGTTTAGAAGATTTTGAAGCATTTTTACATGAACCTGCAACTGCCGATAGATTTGAAGCATTAGCAGAAGTATCATCAAATTATACATACGAAGACTTAAAGAATAATCCTAAAGCAAGACAAGAAGTAGCAAGGTCACTCGCTATCTTTAGTGCATTCGCAGAAGGAGTAGCACTTTATTCTTCTTTCGCAGTACTTTATTCATTCCAAATGAGGAATAGACTTAAAGGTATTGGACAACAAATGAAATGGAGTGTAAGAGATGAATCTTTACATTCTAAAATGGGTATCCAACTATTCAGACATATGTGTCAGGAATATCCTGAACTAATAGAAGACGCAAAACCTGTAATTAGAGAGGCAGCGGAAACTATGTTGGAGTTGGAACTAAAATTTATTGATAAAATGTTTGAAAAAGGTGATTTAGAAAATCTGAAAAAAGAAGACCTAAAGAATTTTATCAAAAGAAGAATCAATGAAAAATACAAAGAGTTAGGTTATTCAGAATCCATAACTTCCTATGATGAAGAATCAGCATCGGAATTAGATTGGTTCTACCACTTAACAGGTGGACAAACACACACGGACTTCTTCGCTATCAGACCTACTGACTACAGTAAGGCAAATGAAGGTGAAGATTGGGACGACATATTTTAAGAAATAATTAGTTATGAAAAATCACGCAGAAAATTTAGGTTGGGAAGTTGGTGTTGATTTTCCTGTTTGGGCAAACACGGAAATCTATGTAAAGACGATATCAAAGGGTTACTTACTTCCTGACGAAAAACCAAAAGACGCATATTGGAGAGTATCTACAGCAGTCGCAAGAAGACTGAACAAACCACAACTTGCTTCAAAGTTTTTTGATTATATATGGAAAGGTTGGTTAAATCTTGCGTCACCTGTATTATCTAATACGGGAACGGATAGAGGTTTACCAATCAGTTGTTTTGGTATCGATGTAGGAGATTCAATCCAAGAAATCGGTAACAAAAACTTAGAAATGATGTTACTTGCTAAACACGGTGGTGGAGTAGGTATCGGAGTAAACATGATTAGACCAGCAGGTTCTAATATCACACAAAACGGAACATCCGATGGTGTTGTACCATTTTGTAAGATTTATGATTCTACAATCCTTGCAACAAATCAAGGTGCGGTTAGAAGAGGAGCAGCATCAGTAAACTTGAACATTGAACACGATGATTTTGATGAGTGGATTGAAATCAGAGAACCAAAAGGTGATGTGAATAGACAATGTATGAACTTACATCAGTGTGTTGTAGTTGGTAACAAGTTTATGAGAAAATTAGAAGATGGTGAATCTGAAGCAAGAAGAAGATGGGGTAAGTTACTTCAGAAGAGAAAAGCAACAGGTGAACCGTATATCATGTTTAAAGGTAATGTAAACAACGCAAATCCACCAATGTATAAAGACAATGGGTTGAAAGTTTTCATGACTAATATCTGTTCTGAAATCGTATTACATACAGATGAAAATCACTCATTTGTTTGTTGTCTATCTTCACTTAACTTAGCAAAGTATGATGAGTGGAAAGATACTGATTTAATTTATACAGCAACTTGGTTCTTAGATGGAGTTCTTTCAGAGTTTATTCAAAAAGCAAAAAACATGAGAGGATTTGAGAATTCAGTACGTTCAGCAGAAAAAGGTAGAGCATTAGGATTAGGTGTATTAGGATGGCATACTTACTTACAAAGAAAAGGTATTTCATTTGAAGGATTACCATCTCAATTCGAAACTCGTAAAATCTTTTCTCAAATCAAGATTGAATCAGAAAGAGCAAGTAGAGATATGGCAACTGAATTAGGTGAACCATTATGGTGTAAAGATAGTGGATTTAGAAACACTCACTTGAGAGCAATCGCACCAACAGTATCTAATTCTAAATTAAGTGGTAATGTGTCAGCAGGTATTGAACCATGGCCATCAAATGTATTTACGGAACAAACTGCAAAAGGTACGTTTATCCGTAAAAATCTTGAATTGGAAAAAGTTCTTAGAAAAATTGGTATCAATAAGAAATCAACTTGGGACAAAATCTTAGAAGACGGTGGTTCGGTTCAAGATATCAAAGAATTAGATGATTGGGGATTTGTAGATGGAAAACTCTTAAAAAGAGAAGACATTCCTCAAGAGGCATTTGATAAAGAACAAGTTTTTTGGGTAAAAGATGTATTTAAGACCTTCAAGGAAATTAATCAGTTAGAATTAATTAGACAAGCAGGTGTTAGACAACAATATATTGACCAATCAGTTTCGTTGAATCTGGCGTTCCCATCTGAAGCAACTCCTAAATGGATTAATCAAGTTACTTTAGAGGCGTGGAAACAAGGAATTAAAACTTTATATTATATGAGAACAGAGTCCGTCCTTCGTGGTGATATCGCAGCACGAGCATTGGACCCTGATTGTGTATCCTGTGATGGTTAAACAAAGGTAAGAAGATGAGAGAATATTTATATTTTTCAGCAGCGTGGTGTCAACCATGTAAAACATTAAGTCCTGTAATGGAACAGGTAGGTAATACGATTCCCGTAAAAAAAATAAACGTGGATGAACAATCAGACTTAGCACAAAGATATGGTATAAGGAGTGTCCCAACTGTAGTTTTGTTAGAAAATCAAATTGAAGTAAAGAGAATTATTGGTGTAAAACCAATGAATGAATATTTGTCAATATAAACGGTCATTAAAAAAAATAGAGTTGTATAAATACGATTACTTAATTATTGGTTCGGGGTTTTATGGAGCGACTTGTGCATACGAGTTGAAAGACGCAGGTAAAAAAGTATGTGTAATCGAAAAAAGAAATCACATTGGTGGTAATTGTTACACTGAAGAAATTGATGGTGTCCATGTACACAAATATGGACCCCATATATTTCATACAAATAGTGAAAAGGTGTGGCATTGGATAAATCAATTTGTAGACTTTAATCAATTCCAACTGAATATAGTTGCAAACTATAAAGGTGAAATATATCCATTACCTTTCAATATGTATACATTCAACAAAATGTGGGGTGTAAGGACACCTGAAGGAGCAAAGGACAAGATTGAATCACAAAGATTTAAGGATACTCCAACTAATTTAGAAGAACAGGCGAAAGCACTTGTCGGAACTGATATTTATGAAAAATTGATAAAAGGTTACACTCAAAAACAGTGGATGAAACCTTGTATGTTATTACCAAAGTCTATAATCAAAAGATTACCCGTTAGATTTACATATAACAATAATTACTTCAATGACAAATATCAGGGAATACCAATTGGTGGGTACACTCAGATTTTTGATAGATTATTAGAAGATGTAGAAGTATTTACAGAAACAGATTATTTTGATAAAAAAGACTTTTGGGACGGTTTAGCAGAAAAAGTAATTTATACAGGTCCGATTGACAAGTATTATGATTACAAATATGGTGACTTAGAATACAAGTCAGTACATTGGATGAATAAACAATTCCAATCTAAAGATAATTATCAAGGTTGTGCTATTATGAACTTTACAGATGAAGATACACCATATACTCGAGTAATTGAACATAAATACTTTGATGACCAAGGACAGAATAAAACATATGTAAGTTGGGAATACCCACAAGAATATAGTAGAGGGGTAGAACCCTTTTATCCTGTAAATGATAAAATAAATAACGAAAAGTATAACAAGTACAAAAAACTTTCACAACAACAGGATAAAGTAATATTTGGTGGTAGATTAGCAGAATATAAGTACTATGATATGCACCAAGTAATCGCAGCAGCATTAAAGAAAGTAGAAACATTGTTATGATAGTAATAGACGATTTTATTAAAGACCAAGAACTTTTAGATAAGTTAAAAAATGACCAAACTTTTTGGGACGACAAAGGTTATTATTGGTGGGATGGTTGGTGGAATACACCAACTAATTCACTCAAGAAAGAACTAATAGAGTATATTTGGGGTGATAACTCCCCATATCCTTCAGTTAGTATTTCAGGATTTGAATATTGGACAGGTGTTTATTCACAAGATGAAGACAGAGACGAGTTACCTTTTCATTTTGATAAAGATGAATACATATGGGATACTGAAAAAAGAATAGTCAGACCCATAATAGGAACAGTTTTTTATCCGTGGGAAAATGATATCGATGGTGGATATCTTGAAATATATCCTGACGGAACAGACGGTGAACCTGAAAGATTAGAACCCAAATACAATAGATTAGTTATCTTTCCTGCAGGTCACCATCCACATAGAGTTACTAAAGTTACTCGTGGGACACGAAGAGCCATCGCAATAAACCTATGGGACGTAGAACCATCGGGTGTAAAAAATGGTGAAATGTATTTGGAAAATTAATAAAAATTTTGTATATTAGTGAAAAGATTTAAAATGAGGTTACGAGGTGAATCACATCCACAACATAAACTAACAGAGACACAGGTAAAGTCTATTAGAAAATTATGGTCTGTGGGTCATCGTAATATAAGAGTATTAGCAAGAAACAACGGAGTATCTCCTGCGAATATTAGAAAAATAGTAAAAGGGGAAACTTGGACTCACCTACTTTTTGGTGAATTTAACGATTATCAATAATATATGTATCAAAACGTATACTACGAAAAAGAAAAGAATATCATACATTGTTGGGATGATGAGAAAGGTTACTATACATCAAAGTATCGTAGATACGCATATGTAAGAGATGGTAATGGAGCACATCAATCAATTCACGGTGAACGTTTAAAGAAACTTACTTGGTGGAAAGCAGAAGATGATTTACAATTATACGAATCAGATGTAAACGAAGTTACACGATTCTTAATTGACAACTACGGTGACTCAGATGAATCATCAGTTGGACATACAGTTCTTACTTTTGATATAGAGGTAGAAATGCTTAGTGGTCTTCCTGATATTGATAAAGCAGGTAATGAAATCACTGCGATTGCAGGACATGATAGTGTTACAAATGATTACTTTGTTTACGTTGTTAATAAAGGTGAAAAGATTAATAAAACAATCAAAGGTGCACAGGTAGAATCATTTGATTCTGAAGATGAACTACTTACAGCATTCTTAAACAAGTGGCAAGAAATAAATCCATCTATTGTAACAGGATGGAATATTGATTATTTTGATGTAACGTATTTGTACAACAGATTAAAGAATAGATTTGGTGAAAGATTAGCAAACAAACTATCACCAATCGGTAAAGTTCATTGGAACAAATATCGTAAGAGATACATTATCGCAGGTGTATCAGCATTAGATTATCTTGCGTTGTACAAATGTTACACATACACTGAACTTCCAAACTACAGATTAGACACGGTAGCAACAACTGAATTGGGTAGAGGGAAGATTGAGTATGAAGGAAACCTTGACCAACTATTCAGAGATGATATAGAGAAGTTTATTGAGTATAACTTAGTCGATGTTGAGTTGGTTGTTGATATGGATAAGAAACTTCAGTTTATTGACTTAGCAAGAGCAATATGTCATACAGGTCATGTATTTTATGAAGATTACTTATTTTCATCAAAATGGTTAGAGGGTGCAATGTTGACATTCCTTAGAAGAAGTGGTAGAGTCGCACCAAATAAAGCAAGACGAGTTCCAAAGAATGAAGATGGTTCAGATGGTGAGGGTAAGTTTACAGGAGCGTATGTAAAAGAACCAAAGCCGGGATTGTATAAATGGGTTTATGATTTAGATTTAACTTCACTATATCCATCAATCATTATGAGTATTAATATTTCACCTGAGACAAAGATTGGTAAGTTGAAAGATTATTCTGCTGAGGACCACATGAAGGGTAGATTGGAAACTTATACTATTATGGACGTTGATGGAAACGAGTTTCCTACTTTACCAAAAGATAAGTTCAACGCATTTATAGAGAAGAATAAATACTCAGTCGCAGCAAATGGTGTCCTTTACAGAACAGATAAAGTTGGTATCATTCCTGAAATATTAAATGTTTGGTTTAACAAAAGAGTTGAGTACAAAGATTTGATGAAAAAGTATGGTAAGGAAGGTGATGACGAACAATACAAGTTTTACGGTAAAAGACAGTTGGTACAAAAGATTATGTTAAACTCTTTGTATGGAGTTTTAGGATTACCATCATTCAGATTCTATGATATTGATAATGCAGAAGCAACTACGATTACAGGTCAGACTGTAATTAAAACAACTGAGTTGATTGCAAATCAATACTACTCAAAGGTGATAGGACAAGAGGCAGACTATAACGTATACACTGATACTGATTCTGTATTCTATCAAGCAGCACCTTTGGTAAAAGCACGTAATCCTGAACTTAACGAAGATTCAGATGAAGAAATGATTCCTGCGATTCTATCCGCAGCAAAAGAGGTAGAACAACATATTAATGGAATGTACGATGTTATGGCAAAAAAGTTATTTAACATCGATACACATAGATTTGATATCAAACAAGAAACAATCGCTAAGGGTGGTTTTTGGGTATCAAAGAAACGATACGCTCAATGGATTATCAACGACAATACTGTTGATTGTGATAAATTGGATGTAAAAGGGTTGGATGTAAAACGTAGTTCGTTTCCAACTTACTTTAAAGAAGTGATGAAAACAGTTCTTTTAGATATTCTAAAATCAACTGAAAAAACAGAGATAGACCAAAAAATATTAGATTACAAAGATGGTATGGTCGATAGGAACTTTATAGACATTGCAAAAAATACGTCAGTAAAAGAACTGTCAAAATATATGACAAAGAGTCAGGTGTTGGGTGAGTTCAAAAAAGGAACTCCTGCTCACGTTAAATCTGCATTGACATATAATCAATTACTTGCGTTCTATAAAGTACCTTACAAATATGAACCAATGAGAGACGGTGACAAGGTTAAGTGGGTTTATTTAAAAAACAATCCACTTGGATTAGACTCAACCGCATTAAAAGGTCATAACGACCCACCACAGATTCTAAAGTTTGTTGAACAATATATTGACTATGATAAAATATGGGAAAAAGAGTTGGAAAACAAACTTGGAGATTTCTATGAAGCGATGGATTGGGAGAAACCTAATTCTAATTTACAAAAAGCTTCACAATTTTTTGGATTTTAAAAATAAATTTCGTATATTAATTAAAATTAAACAATAGTAACATGAAGAAAAACTCGTTTGAAGGTTTCATTTCCCGATATAATCTCGGTGGTGAAGTCGAATCGGTTAAAATTAACTCAACCGATGAAGGTATGTCTGTAAGTTTTATTTCAGACGACAAGACACTTTTAGGAAGTGTCCAAAGTGAAAATAAAGAATTTCCAAATGGAGAGTTCGGTATTTACACAACATCACAACTTAAAGGGTTGTTAGGTGTTTTAGATTCTTCTATTGAGGTTTCTGAAGGTGAAGCATCTTTAGTATTCTCAGACAAGAAGACATCAGTTAATTATATGTTAGCAGATTTATCTGTTATTCCTGTAGTTCCTGATTTAAAACAACTACCTGACTTTAATGGTGAAATTACATTAGACAATGAATTTATTTCAACATTCGTAAAGTCAAAAGGAGCATTAAGTGAATCAGATACATTTACTTTCTCTTGTAAGAACAACAAAGGTTCTGTTGTGTTGGGGTATCAAAAAATTAATTCTAACAGAATTTCTATTAACGTAAACTGTAAATGTGATGGTGATATCGAACCAATCTCATTCTCAGCAAAATATCTAAAAGAAATTCTTAACGCAAACAAAGGTGCAAAATCATCTTCTCTAAAAGTTTCAAATCAAGGACTTGCGTACGCAACATTTGAAAAAGATGGTTTCACTTCTAACTACTACTTAGTAGAAATAAAGTAAGGAGCAAAATATGACTAAAGATTACAACCATCCACTGTACGGTAGACGAGTTCTACACATCATGTCACCTGTTAGGTGGAGTGGTCCTAAATTTCAACATCACGGTGATTCTAACTATAAAGTTATGGTTAAGACTATCAAGTTTTTACCGATGTGTCACCATACGATATTGGTTCCTACCAATAACACGATTCCTGATTTAGGTCCAAACGTAACATTAGTACCATTTGATTATACTCAATCTGTTTTATCCAATAGAGCATACTTTAACGGTAAACTCTTGAACAAACTTACAGATTGGAGAGGTCAAGATTTTGACTTTATATTTAATCACCAACCTGAACTTTTATATAATGTTGTAAATTCAATCATGTCTTCAAGATATGGTCTTACAGTAGAATGTTTCAACTTTTTCCATTGGGTCGACTGTACAAAGAGTAGAGTTACCGATGGATATCCCGAAGGATTCTATAGACAACTTGAAGCAATCAATTGGTCTTACAAATCATATTTCCACTGTCCTGTATCAAAAGATTATATGAAATCTAATTGGGACAAAAGAGACTATATAGTTCAAGGTATCAATGACGAGGTCATGGATGATAAGATTAACTACTTCCCATTAGGAGTGGGACAGTTCCCTGATTCGGAACCATTCCCTAATCCTGCACAAGGTAAAAAGATATTGTTATTCAATCATAGATGGAATAATTCAACAGGTATCAATAAACTTATTGAATATACAGAAGACCTTGATAGAGATGAGTGGTTAGTTTGGGTTACTGATGAAAACGCTAAGAAACCAATGGCAGGTAAACCTGCACCAAAATGGATGTATGTCAAGAATTTACCAAGTGGTGGAGCATATCGTAATTTGATTGAACAGTCTCACGCTACTTTGTGTTTTGTTGATAATTACATGACTTGGAACTTGTCTGTACAAGACGCAATTAGATTAAACAAACCAAGTTTGGCATTTAAACACCCAACATATGAATATGTTTTGGGTAAAGATTATCCATTATACTTCTCAAATAAAGATGAGTTCGTAGACGTAATAAATAAAATTCCTGAAGGTAAGAAATTTGATTGGGAATTACCACCACATGATGAAGACTTTAAAAATAATCTTGTTGGTGACTTAACTCATTGTTTAGAAAACAGTAAGAAGAAACATACATCCAAAACCAAATACGGTGTGGAGTGGTTATATCATATCTTACAGGGTAATGGATATAAAAAGAACATCTTGTATAATAGTCACCCGTCATTACATAAAAGTAACGCATGGGAAGGTATTAGACAGTGGTGTTTAGAAAGAGGTGTAAAAGATACACCAAATGAAGTTTACACTAAACTTTGGATTCCTGAAGAAAACATCGATGATATTAAGAAAATTATTGATGAAGCAGGAAACGTAGATTACAAAGGTGACCCATTAGATGAGTCTAAGAGAGACCCTAAATGGTCACAAAACTTTACATCAAATAAATTCTTTTAATATGAGTAATTCACTATGGGTTGAAAAATATAGACCCGATACATTAGAGGGATATGTTGGTAATGAACATATCTTAGAAAAAGTAAAAATATACATTGAGAATGAGGATGTACCACACTTGTTACTTTACGGAGTAGCAGGTACAGGTAAGACTACCCTCGCAAAGATAATCACAAATCAGATTGATTGTGATGTTATGTACATAAACGCCTCTGATGAAAACTCAGTTGACGCAGTCCGTGATAAGATTCGTGGATTCGCATCATCAATGGGTTTCAGAAAGTGGAAGGTTATCATATTAGATGAAGCAGATTATTTAACACCAAATGCACAAGCAGCACTTAGAAACTTGATGGAAACTTTTTCAAAGTCTACAAGATTTATTTTAACTTGTAACTATGTAGAAAAAGTTATCGACCCGATTCAATCTCGTTGTCAGACATTCGCAATAACACCACCTTCAAAGAAGGAAGTAGCGAAAAGATTGTTTGATATATTAAACGAGGAAGAGGTTAAGTTTGAAAAAGAAGACCTTGCAGTATTAGTAAATGGTGGGTATCCTGACATTCGTAGAGTTCTAAACGCAGCACAGAGACAGGTTGTCAAAGGTGAATTGAAAATAGATACAACATCTACAGTTCAAGCAAACTATGTTGACAATGTAATTGAAGTGATGAAATCGGGTGGTGAAATGAAAAAACAATTCAATGAAATCAGAAAGATTATTGCTGATTCAAAAGTGAAAGATTTTCAACCATTATACAGAGCACTATATGATGAAGTAGATGAATACGCATCAGGTAAAGTTGGACAGACTATTTTAAACATCGCAGATGGTCAGTACAAAGATTCAATGGTTGTTGATAAAGAAATCAACATTATGGCGATGATTTTAAATATTTTAGTAACAATAGGAAAGTAATATGGCAAAAAAAGGAAAAGTTGTAGACTTAGGGGGACAACAGAACAAACAACAGGTAGGTCTAAAATTAGACCCAAGAAAGTTACCTACTGTAGATTGTCCCGAATGTGGTGGTATCTTCTTTGACGAAGTAACAATGTATAAAGAAGTACCAGCAGTACAATCACCAAATGGTGTAGCATCAATGTTACCGATACCCGTTGTATTGTGTAACAATTGTGGTACAGTTCATCCAAAATTTACACCAAAAGAACTGATTAATGGTGACAAAGAAGACTAAAACAATATTTGAACATATTTCGGGAATCAAAGAGAAAAAGGTTCCTTGGAATACTCTATCCGATATGGATAAGAAAACATTTTCACCATTTATAGTAAATAGATGGTTGTCAATGAATCTTAATCTTATTGAGTTGGTAAACGAGTTACAAAAACATACTATTGGTCAACTCAAACCCCGAGATGTGTACAAATTATATTTTGACGTTCTTCCACAGAAAAAGACATGGGATAAGTACATAAAAGGTAAAAAAGAAGGTAAGTACAATGAAAATGTCTTAAACTATTTGTCAAAATACTATGAAGTATCTCAAAGAGAAATCATAGGATATCTTGACATACTAACAAAAGATGAGATTACCGAAATCATAAAAAAATACGGTATAGAAGATAAAGAAATAAAGAAATGGCTGAAGTAATAAAAGAAAGAAAAAACAAGGTTAAGTGGAATGGTGAGAAGGAAGTGAAAAGAAATGTTGAAGAGTCCGCAATAGAATATTGTGAAAGATTATATCCAAACACAACAACCGAGTTTAAAAAGATTCAGGAAGAAATGTATGAAACGTTCTGTAAAAAACAAAGAAATTACGGACCTGATAACATTTCAGTTGGTTCTAACTTAGAAACTGAAGATGAAATAAAGATATCACTAACAGGTTTATGGTTTAGAATGAATGATAAAATCCAAAGACTAAAACAATTAGTAGTTTTAGGTCAACCTGATGAAGTTGGTGAAAACATCCAAGATACATACGAAGATATGAGTGTTTATGGAGTTATAGCACAGATAGTCCAAAGAAAGAAGTGGGCTAAGTAAAAACTTAACAATTATTTAACATAAAAGATTTGGTAGTTCCGAATCTTTTTAGTATCTTTAAGTGTATGAAAAAATCAATGGTATCTAATATATTTAATTTCCCCGTACACAAAGAGGGGAAAGATGATAAGAAGGTTTCATACTCACAGTATACAATGTGGGCAAACTGTCCCAAACAGTGGAAACTGACTTATATGGATGGTCACAAAGACTTTGACCCATCTATACATTTATTATTTGGTACCGCAATGCATGAGACTATACAATCTTGGTTACAGGTTATGTATAATGACTCTGCAACAAAAGCAAATGAAATGGACCTTAATGGACTCTTGTTAGAAGAAATGACTAAAGAGTACAAAAAGACCATGGCAATATACGGAATTAAGTTTACCAATCGTAGTGAAATGAATGAGTTCTACGATGATGGTATACAAATACTCGATTTCTTGAAAAAGAATCGGTCTGCATACTTTTCAACTCGTAATATGAAACTTGTTGGTGTAGAATTACCTATTTATTATCCCGTATCAGATGATAGTGAAATCATGATGAAAGGTTTCCTTGACTTGGTATTTGAAGATAACGATGGAAATATCGAAATATGGGATATCAAAACATCAACAAAAGGTTGGAACAAGTGGCAGAAAGCGGATAAAACAAAAACCGCACAATTAGTTTTATACAAAAAGTTTTTCTCAGAACAATATGGTTATCCATTAGATAGAATACAAGTAAGATATTTTATTGTAAAAAGAAAGTTATGGGAAGAGGCAATGTTTGCACAAAAGAGGGTACAAGAATTTGTACCACCTCACGGTAAACCTACCTTAAATAAAATAGTAAAGAATTTTAACGAATTTATTGAAAGTAGTTTTAACGATGATGGAACATATAATACAGTTGGTGAGTTCCCTGCATTAGCAGGTAAGAACAACAAGAACTGTAGATGGTGTCCTTTCAAAGATAGTGAATTGTGTAATAAAAAGGAACGTATAAAATCTTAATATGAGAACTTTATTTATATGGGTTTCTTTACTTTTAGTTAGTTCAAGTAAAGTAGAAAATCCAAGGGTAGAACCACTATTGGTTCTTGAACCTAAACCAATAGAAGAACTAACTGTAAAAACAATACCTACGATTCTAAGAGTACCTGATAGAGATATTTCAGACTTAGTGGGAGCGATGATACAGGTAGAATCAAAAGGAAACCCAAAAGCATTTGCTAAAGGTGAAAATGCAGCGGGTATTTTACAAATACGACCAATAATGGTCAATGAAGTAAATAGACTACTTCATAAATTTGATTCTGAAAAATTCTATACATTAGATGACAGATGGGATGAGAAGAAGTCTATAGAAATGTTTTATGTAATTTACAATTATTATCACAAAGATAGTTCATATGAAGAAATCGCAAGGTGTTGGAATGGTGGTCCGAAAGGATTACAGAAAAAACAAACTAAAAGGTATTGGAAAAAAGTACAAAAAGAATTGGTCAAGTATGAGAGTAGCGTTGATAGGTCACGAGACGTATGAGAATAGAGGAGAAATAAAAGAGTTAATCTTTAACTTAAAGAAAAAGTTTGGTGAAGACCTAATCATAGTTACAAGAGGTAAAAAGGATGGTATTGAAAAATGGGCAAGAAAATATTCATTAGAAATGAATGTAAAGTATATTGAGTACAACCCTGCGAATACATCAAGAACACTGTATAGTGGGATGGAAGATGAATATTATGACAAACCATATCACCCAACACAACCACTTCACCAATATGATTGTATCGTACACAACTCAGACAAGATAGTTTATTTTGGTGAGATACAAAGAAATGAATTTAATCATTTCAATAGGTTATTAAATAGATGGAAAAAGAAAGCAAGTTTCGTACAATAGCATTTATACCTCACTTCTTTAATCACAAGTGGGCAGTAGAACTAAATCAGGTACTATCTAAGATATTTTTTGTACCCGATAAATACTATAACTTTTTTACAGGAAAATATGAATTTGGTGAAGATAGTTATCTGCCAGGAAAATCACAACTCCACAAATATATTTCAGACTTATTACCCGAGTTAAGAGCGAACGAAATTACAAAAGTATTTTATTGTAACATATTAGATGACTTTTCATTTGACATTCAAAACGCAGGATTCGTAAACAATTTTGGTGGTATTTTACACGCTACTAATCATCAAGATTTAGCAATAGGTCAAAAGAAAAAGTTTATTGATTATGAAAACTCAATTATGGCAATGTCTAAACAAACCATAGTTGGGTCAGAACTTATGAAAAATCAAGTTCCATATGATGTTGATGTTTTAGGATTACCTGTTCATATGAATATTCAAGAACCAAACATCAATGATAAGATTTTATTCTCACATAGATTAATGAAGGATAAAAATGTTGATATGTTACTTGAATTACCAAAACACATAAAGGATAAAATTACAGTAACGTGTCCATCGGGTCAAACAACTTACATAGGACAGGTACAAAAAGAATTTAAAAACTTTCATTTTAAACAACCCGCAGAAATATATATAAAACTATTGAATGAGTCAGGATTCGGATTGTCGTTCGCAACTCATGATAATTTTGGTATGTCACTAATGGAAGGTATTTTTTCAGGATTAACTTATTTAGTTCACGATAACGACACAACAACATATAGAGAATTTGTGATTGATGAACTTAGATTTAAAACAACTGAAGAGTTTTTAGAAAAATACGAAAACTTGTGTAATAATCCTGATTTAAGAATTGAGTTGGTAAAGAAACAACAAGAAAGAGTTAAAAAATATCAAGTAGACACTTGGGTTGAAAACTTGAAAAATAATTTACGATTATGAATGAAATAGAATATAGACCTTGGGGTAGATACGAGGTATTGTTAGATGACCCCACTACAAAAGTAAAAAGAATTACAGTAGAACCTCACAGAAAGTTATCTTATCAGTATCATCACAAAAGACAGGAATGTTGGACCGTGATAAAAGGTGAGTTAACAATTGTTTTAGATGACGAAAAGGTATTCAGAAAATATGGTGAGACCATTAGAATACCATTAGGAGCAAAACACAGAGCATGGAATGAAACAGATGAACCTGTTGAATTTATAGAAGTTCAAACAGGTACATATTTCGGTGAAGATGATATTGTTAGAATTTCTGATGAATATAATAGGATTTAATTAATTTTTTTTGTATATTTATAGTTAAATAAAAAGAAGAAGTTACAGAATGAGTATAGAACTACCAAAATTAAAGAAGGTATCTAAGAACAAAGTTAAGAAACCTAAGATACTTTTACTTTCAGACGACTTAAGATTACACAGTGGAATCGCAACACAATCAAAAGAGATTGTATTATCTACTGTTCACAAATATGATTGGGTTCAATTAGGTGCAGCACTAAAACACCCTGAATCAGGTAAAACACTTATCTTAGACGAAGATGTTAGGAAGACTACAGGTGTAAAAGACGCAAGTGTAAAAATCTATTGTAATACAGGTTATGGAACACCTGAAGTATTAAGACAATTAATTAACATAGAAAAACCTGACGCAATCTTACACTTTACAGACCCAAGATTTTGGAGATGGTTGTATGAGATGGAAAATGAAGTTAGACAAATTTGTCCAATCATGTATTACAATATTTGGGATTCACTTCCTGACCCATTGTGGAATGCACCATTTTACGCAAGTTGTGATTTACTATTAGGTATATCAAAACAAACCTATGGTATCAATAAAAGAACACTTGAAAAAACAGGAATGGCAAAAGAAGATTGGAATCATAAATATATTCCTCACGGTGTAACTAAACTATTCAAACCATTATCAGATATGGACCCAAAATTAGTTGAGTTCAAAAATCAGTTTAAATTAGACCAATATGATTTTGTAGTTGGATGGAATAACAGAAACATTCGTAGAAAAGTGCCAGGTGATGTAGTTGAAGCATTTAGTAGATTTGCAGAAATGAATCCTGATAAAAAAATGTTACTACTTTTACATACATCCCCAAGTGACCCCAATGGTACAGACTTAAAAGAGGTCATTAAACATTGTGGTAAATTTGGTGAATACAGGTTTACACAAACAGGACCAAAGACACAGGCGTTTCCAACAGAAACTCTAAACTTATACTACAACTCATGTGATGTTGTTTTAAATGTAGCATCAAATGAAGGGTTTGGGTTAGGTTCTTGTGAAGCAATGAGAGCAGGTACTCCTATTATTGTAAATGTTACAGGTGGATTACAAGACCAATGTGGGTTTAGAAAAGATGGTAAACTACTTACAGCAGAAGATTATGTTGAAATAGGTTCACTTCATCAATGGAGAAAATGGAAAGGTAAATTAGAACACGGTGAGTGGGTTAAACCCGTATGGCCTACAAATTTATCATTACAGGGTTCACCTGTTACTCCTTACATCTACGATGATAGATGTGATTCTCACGATATCGCAGACAACCTTAATGAGTTCTTCAAAATGGGTAGAGACGAATGTGAAAGAGTTGGTATGTTAGGTCATGAATTTGTAGTAGGTGACGGTGATATGGCATCAGAAACAATGGGTGAGAAGTTTATTGAAGCAATAGATGGTTGTTTTAAAAATTGGAAACCAAGAAAAAGATTTGACTTATGGAAAGTATAAAAAAGTTATGTGTAGTTAGTTGTCCAATCGCCACAAGAAGTGGTTATGGGGCAAGAAGTAGAGATTTTGTAAGAGCACTTATTGAACAAAAAGGTGATGAGTGGGATATCAGAATCCTTTCTCAAAGATGGGGTGATTTAAGTATGAACGCATTGACTCCTGAGGATACAGATTTGACTTCAAGAATTATCACCAAGTTAGAACAAAAACCCGATGTATGGTTTCAGATAACCATTCCAAATGAGTTTACTCCTGTTGGTCATTTTAATGTTGGTGTATCCGCAGTGATTGAAACATCAGACGCAACCGCAGATTTTATTGAGGGTTGTAATAGAATGGATTTGAATATAGTATCTTCAGAACATTCAAAAACAACTTTAAAAGCAGTGTATGATAAACTTAATGACCAAACAAAAGAAAAAGTAGGTGAACTAAGAATAGAAAAACCTGTTGAAGTTTTATTTGAAGGTTATGATACAAATGTATATGATAATAAGAAACCAATATCTAAAACAATAGAAAAAACATTATCAGAAATACCTGAACAGTTTTGTTTCTTATTTGTCGGACATTGGTTACAAGGTGATTTAGGTGAGGACAGAAAAGGTATCGCATCATTAGTACACTCATTTTTGAGTACATTTAAAACAAACAGTTTTAATAAGAAATCACAACCAGCATTAATATTAAAAGCATCAATAGGTAAATCATCTATTACAAGTGTTCATGAAATAAAAAAGAAAATTGAGATTATCAAAGAAATGGATGGTATGAACGGATTACTTCCAAACATATACATCCTTGATGGTGATATGACAGACGAAGAAATGAATTCATTGTATAATCATCCTAAAGTAAAAGCGCATGTATCATTTACTCACGGTGAAGGATTTGGTAGACCGTTACTTGAAGCATGTGTTAGTGGTAAACCAATCATCGCATCAGCATGGTCAGGTCACTTAGACTTTTTACATCCTGAATACAACTTTTTAATTGGTGGTGAATTAAAAGAAATCCACCCATCAGCAAGAAATAAATGGTTCCAAGAAGGTAGTAAGTGGTTCAAAGTAAATTATGGTCAAGCTTCAGGTACGATGAAAGCAGTATACGACAAGTATAAAAAAGCATTAGAACAATCTCGAAAGAACAGACAATATGTAAAGAGTAATTTTACATTCCAACATATGTCAACTAAGTTAGGTGAAATACTTGACGAACATAAAGCAGGTCAAGGACCACAACAAGTTACTTTAAAATTACCTAAGTTGAAGAAGAAATAATGACAGACTTTACAAGTAGACATAGAAGTAATATGAAAGACCCGACTAAGATTAATAAATCTAAGTTGGAAAGAGGAATGGTTGCAAAAATCAGATACAAAAAAGTAGATGGTAAACAACGAGATTACTTTGTGTTTATTTTACAACCTAATTTTAAAATGAAATTCCATTGTTTAGATTTGAAACATTGTTCACCACAGAACTTTATCAAATTAGCAGAGGATTTAGACGAGGTGTTTAGTACGACAAAGGGGATTAGAAAATTAGATTTAACTAAATTAAGAATCGAGGAAAACTCTAAACAGTTTTATACGGGAGTTATCAGAAATAAAAAACTTCAAGTAGGTTACAGAACTTTAGTTGAAAAAAATGTAGGTTCAATCATGGTGTATAATTACGATTATGGTAACTATGATAAAGTTCCACCAGCAGTAGTAAGAAGACAACAAGAACAAGTTCGAAAGGACGATACGGATTTGGAGACAACACAAGATACTCCACCCGTAGGAATATAAAATTAAATTATGAAAATTAGTTACGCAATAACAGTATGTAATGAGTTTGTAGAGTTACAAGCACTTTTACCTCATATCTTAAAATACAAAAGAAGAGAAGACGAGGTTGTAATATTATTTGACGAATCAAAAGGTGATGAAGGGGTAGAGGAGTTTTTAAGAGCGAAATCTGTCAATAACGCATTCGCATGGCATAAAGATAAATTTGATGGTCACTTCGGTGATTGGAAAAACAAGTTGACTGATTTATGTAACGGTGATTACATTTTTCAGATTGACGCAGATGAAATACCAAGTAAGGTATTAATACAGAATCTACCCGATGTTCTAAAAATGAACGAAGTTGATGTAATTCTCGTTCCAAGAATAAATACGGTAGAAGGTTTGACCCAAGAACATATCCAAAAGTGGGGGTGGAGAGTTGATGAAAAAGGTTGGGTTAATTGGCCAGACCCTCAGTGGAGAATATATAAAAAATCAGATACCATTCGTTGGGTAAACAAGGTACACGAGAAAATCGAAGGATACGAGACTGTCTCTAATTTACCTTCTTTAGAAGAGTTCGCATTGTTACACCCAAAAGATATAAAAAGACAAGAAAAACAAAATGAGTATTACGATACCCTTGTGTAATCGCGTTTTTGGAAACGATATGTGTGTCAAAAGAAAATTTAACAATTTCCTATGTTATTAGATTGTACATTAAGAGACGGTGGTTACTATACTAATTGGGACTTTGATACCGAAATGGTCAAAGACCTTATTAGCGCATGTGATTTATCGGGGGTTGACGTAATCGAATTAGGTTACAAATCGCCAGTAAAGGGTGGTAAGTATCGTAAATGTAATGATAGGTTTATTTGGGACGTATTAGATTATAGACTTCCCGTAAACGTAAAACTTGCATTTATGATTGACGCGAAAGATTTCATCAAAGATGGTGGAGTAGACTTTTCATTGATTGATGATTGTATAAATCCGTTTGGTGATTCACCATTTGAGATTTGTAGACTTGCAATCAAACATTCCGAGATTGAATTATCAAAACAAATCGGTGAATACATAAACAAAAAAGGATATAGATTAGTAATTAATCTTATGGGTATCTCGTTACTGAGTGATTCTGAAATAAAAGAATTTGGAACACTAAACGAGTTAAAACCTGAAGCATTGTATTTTGCGGATTCCTACGGAAACCTTACACCTGATAGAACAACTGAATTAGTAAAGTTGTTTAGTGAGTTTGGTTGTGAGGTCGGGGTTCACACACACGACAATCTTGGTCTTGCTTTTGCAAACTGTTTATCCGCAGAGAAGGAAGGGGCAAGTTGGATTGATGGAACTCTTCTTGGAATGGGTAGAGGTGTCGGGAATGTCAAAACAGAACAACTCGTCACATATTATCAGTATGGTGAAGGAAACAAAACGTATAACTGTAAACCTCTTCAAGAGGTGATTAGAAAGTGGATGACCCCGTTGATGGAAACACACAAGTGGGGATTCACACACAATTACATGGTTAGTGGGTTAAAACACATCCACCCACTGTATCCACAAAATCTACAACAGTCACATCTGAACCCTAATAGAATCGAAGATATTTTATTGGACATACCTGATTCCCTTAGGTTTGATTCTGAAAAGATTGAAGAGGTGATTGAACCAAAGGTTGCGGTGGTTATACCTGCGAGATACAAATCAAGTAGATTTCCTGGCAAACCACTTGCGAAAATCCTTGGAACCGAAATGATTATTTGGGTCGCCGGGATTGCAGAAAATGCTGTTGGTAAAGATAATGTTTATATCGCAACAGAAAATGAAGAAATTGTAGACTTAGTAAAAAGTCACGGATACAAAGTAGTGTTAACATCAGACTCATGTCCAACAGGAACAGACAGAGTAGCAGAAGCAGCATTAGAGATTGACGCAGACTTCATCATCAATATCCAAGGTGATGAACCAATGTTAAACTCAAATGATATACAGAAGGTGATAGACAAGATGATAGAGAATCCAAATCATATCATAAATTGTATGGCGCCTTTAAACAAACACGAAAACGTAGAAGACAAGAAAATACCAAAGGTAATAACAAATCTAAAAGATGAGTTAATTTGGTGTTCAAGAAACCCACTTCCTGGCTTAAAAGAAGGTGTTCCAACTAATCCAATGAAACAAGTTTGTATCTATGGATTTAACAGAGACCACTTAAAAGCATTTTGGAGTTATGGAAAGAAAACCCCACTTGAATTTCAAGAAGATATCGAGATTGATAGATTCATAGAAATGGGATATAAAGTTAAAATGGTTAGATTAGATGGAAGTACAGTCGCAGTTGACTATCCCGAAGATATAACATTAGTAGAGAAATTATTATCATGAGTCAAATTATAGTAGATAACCCCTTACTTAAAACAATCAGATTAGTACACGCTGGTGGTGTTGGTGATGGAATTATGTTATCATCAGTCATAAAAGAAAAATATTGTAAAGAATACGATATGGTGTACTTAGATGTTCAAAAGGGTAGACTTCTTCCATTGTTCAGAGTATTATACAATGATACAGAAAATATTCAGTTTGGAACAGGAGCAAAAAACAATACCAAGAAATTACTTTTGGATGATGGAGTTAACGGTCCTAATTGGAGAGAAATTACTTGGAACAGAAGACCTGAAGAAGAAGACAAATTATATCAAACATTAATTGACGAAGTCGGACAGGATTATATCATAATCCACCAAAGAGACGCGGATAATGTTAATAGAAAAATGTTTAATATAGAGACAAAGTATTTTGAAAATAAAGACTTACCTGTAGTCAATCTTCATCAGAGATATGGACACATATTAGATTATACTAAAGTACTACAAAACGCAAAAGAGATTCATATGTACGAAGGAAGTTTTATGAACCTCGCAGATTCAGTGGTTGATAGTTCTAAAGTACCTTTATATGGTCATTTATATTGTAAACAACATTACTTTGACAAAAGTATGATACATCATAGAATATTAGAATATATAAGAGCCGGAAAATGGCATAAAAACAATTGGAATTATTTATGGGAAAAATGAAATTAGGAGTAATTGGAATAGGAGCAGTTGGTTCCGCAATATCAAAAGGATTTGAATACATCGGACACGAAGTGGTTGGATACGATATCAAAATACCTGAGACTTCAATAGAAGATACGTTAGATACAGAAATTAACTTTATCACAGTTGGAACTCCTACAGGTCCGAATCAAGAATGTGATTTAACAGCAGTAAATTCTGTAATAGGACAACTTAGTAAATTAGAATATAAAGGTCTTGTTGCACTTAAGAGTACAATAGAACCTGGCACTACACAAAGATTGATGAGTGAATATCCAAATCTTAATATGTGTTTTGTACCTGAGTTCCTGAGAGAAAGATGTGCATATGAAGACTTTGTATACAATAACAATATCTTAGTTGTTGGTACTGATAGTGATGAAAACTATGATTTGATTGTAAAAGCACATGGTTCACTACCATTTCACAAAGTTAAGATGTCAATCATAGAATCAGAACTTATGAAGTATTTTTCAAATACATACAAGGCGATGAGAATCACATTTGCAAATTCATTCCATAAAGTAGCAGAACATTTTGGTGCAAACTATGACGCAATCAAAGACGCGTTTTTATTCCACGGTGTCGGTGAAGGTCACTACTTAAATGTAAATAAAGAGTTTGGTGGTTATGGTGGAATGTGTCTTCCTAAAGATACAAAAGCAATGAAAGTACTCTGTGATAAATACAATATTGATGTAAACATTTTTAGATTCATTGATGAGGAAAATGATAAGTTTGTAAAAACAGTACCAAAAGGAATGAGATACGAGATATGAAAATATTAGTAACAGGAGCAGCAGGATTTTTAGGTTCACATCTTTGTGACTCATTATTAGATGGTGGTCACGAAGTCGTTGGAGTGGATAACTTTTTCAGAGGAAAGGTAAGTAATTTACCAACTCATGAAAACTTTACATTCAAAGAGTTAGACTTAGTTTATAGTGAACCAATAAAAGAATTTATGTTAGAACATCAGTTCGATATAGTTGTTCACTACGCAGCAATAAATGGAACAAGATATTTTTATGATATTCCATTTAAAGTCTGTAATCATAATATCTTAATGACTCAAAATGTATTGAACGCATGTACACCTTCAGTAACAAAAGTAGTATACGCATCGTCATCTGAGATTTATGGACCATCACCAATTGTTCCAACTAAAGAAACGGAACCTATGATTCTACACCCATCTGCAAATAGAGACTCTTACGCGTCTTCAAAAGGTATGGGTGAGTTCTTAGTAAGATTGTGGGCAGATGAAAAAAGAAAAGAGTATTTGATAGTTAGACCTTTTAACACTTATGGTCCAAGAATGGCAACAGGTGGTTATGGTCAGGTGATTCCTGAGTTTATTGAAAGAATCAAATCTGATGAGGACTTTTACTTATATGGTGATGGAAATCAAACAAGGTCTTTTTGTTATGTTACAGACCATGCTAATATTGTTTCTGATTTAATTTTGAAAACATCCAACGAAATAGTAAATGTTGGATTTGATGAAGAGATTACTATTCATGATTTGGCGATGGTTATACATCAAATAATGGATAAAGAATTTAAAGTAGAGTATAAACCTGCGTGGTCTAACGATACAAAATGGAGAAAACCATCACTTTCTAAGTTAAAAAGTTGTATAGGTTATGAAAATTTTGTATGTTTAGAAGACGGAATAAATAAAATGTTAAAATATGGCGATAGAAATTAAAACACCGATTGGTGACGCATTCGATAAGTTATCAATCCTTGAAATAAAACTTGAAAATGTAAAAGATGAAGTTCAAAGAGAAAATATTCAAAATGAACTTAATTATTTACAAGACAAATTGAAACCATTTTGGGATAATGGTGGAGATGAACTGAAAGAAATCTATAGTAGACTCAAAAAGACAAATGGTCAAATGTGGGTTATAGAAGATTCAGTTAGATTATTAGAAAAAGAGAAATTGTTTAATGAAGAATTCATTGAATACGCAAGAGCGGTTTATTACACAAATGATAGAAGAGCAGCAGAAAAGAAGGAAATAAATCATTTACTAAATTCAGAATTTTTCGAGGAGAAGATATACCAAAAATATGATTAATTTTAGTGAAGGAAAATCTACTGACTATCCATTTCCTATTATAGAAGTGGAAAACTGTTTTGATGAAGAAACACTTGAGAACCTTATACAAGAGTTCCCTGATGTATCTTCAGAGGGAACTGTGATGGGTGGTAGAAAAAAGATGAATTCAAATAGTTCAAAGTTTCCATCTTGGATAGAAACTGCACCTACTTGGAAAAAGTTTTATGAATATCTAAATGATGACGAAGTATTCCATAGTTTCGTAAATTATTACGATGATGAGTTAAAAGGTTGGGATAGTGTTATTACAAAAGATAGTTCGTTAAAAACAGATAGTTTCTTACATATCGATTGGTCCTCTGCGACTGACGGATATGTTAGAGAAATACATAGAGATACAGATAAAAGAATTTGGAACTTTCTAATATTCTTTAATGATAAAGATTGGGAAGGTGGTGACTTCTTGATTCATTCATCTGATAGTCTAAATCAATTAGACCAACAGATATGGGACTTAAACGCATTACCTGTTCATCAAACAATTGAAGCAAAGAAAAACAAGGGAGTGTTCTTTTTATCAACACCTGATTCGTATCATTCAGTATCTAAACAGTTTAATACAAACTCACCAAGAAAGTTTATATATGGTTCTTACTCATATAGAGATGGTGATGTATTTAAAAAGAGACATAGATAATGTATAGACCGTTACCTAAAGGTTTAACCATTATGAAAAGTAGAATAGATGGGATAGGTTTATTCGCAACAATGGACATTCCATCTGAATATGACTTTGGTATAAGTCATGTCCCGAACTCTAAGTTTGAGAACGGATACATTAGAACACCTTTGGGTGGATTTATCAATCATAGTGATAATCCAAATTGTAAAGTGGTGACGGATGTAGACGGTAATTACAGATTAGTGTCAACTGAATTTCTTTCTATGGGAGATGAAATTACACTAAAATACAATTTATACAAAATAAAATGAACATAGATGAATATGACAAAATGCAACACCACGAAAACAACTATCAAGTTGCGATAGATTTTGATGGTGTTGTCCATGGTAATTCAAAAGGATTCCATGATGGAACTGTATACGACCCACCTATTGAGGGTTCTTTAGACGCAATCAAGTGGTTTAAGTCTCAAGGGTACGATATAGTTTTATTTACCGCAAAAGTAAAACCCGATAGACCACTTGTAAATGGTAAAACAGGTGAA
>Ga0160423_10000665_pt1 | contig 28484 bp, 20 predicted proteins | sample CRUFie14St8metaG_FD_108191 | JGI IMG/M metagenome (GOLD analysis project Ga0160423, IMG submission 108191) | Marine microbial communities from the Costa Rica Dome - CRUD Field 142mm St8 metaG | ecosystem: Environmental > Aquatic > Marine > Oceanic > Photic zone | place: Costa Rica: the Eastern...
AATGAAGAGGAATAGATATGGGATTGATTGATTTTTTATTCGGACCACCAGAGCCTCGATGTGCATACGGTTGCGGTTATGATGACCCAGAGATGTTGTTCAAACACAAGGGTGAATGGACCTGTGCAACATGTCTTGAATCTTATGAAGGCATAGTATACAATCATGCAACTAAGCGTTACAGAAAAGCAGAGCCCTATCTAAAAGAGGAATAGATATGATTCGTGAATGGTTAGATTTGTTACTTAGACTGATTACTTTTGACTGGTGGGATTGATATAATAATTGACATCTTCAAACCAGACCCTACAGGTCCCGACCATATCTACAAGAGATGGCGTGACGCTGAGGGTAATTTGATTGAAGAAACAGTTACCGACTTCGAGCCTTACTTTTGGATTTCAGCCAATACTTCCGAACAAATTGCTGACTCGGTCATCGGCCAGTTTCCCGGCTCTCGTATAGACTGGGAAGACAAAGCGGTTGGTCTTAGAGATGATGAACCTTTAGTCAAGGTATATGCATACAGGCAATCAGATGTCAAGAGTATGGCCGCCATGTTCAGAAAAACATGGGAAGCAGACCTCAGTTTACAAGACAGATATTTGATAGACAATGTCAAAGAAATGCCCGAATGGAAACCAAGAGTGTGGCACTTCGATTTAGAGTGGGATGTTAAGACCAAAGAAACCACGGTGATGGCGGTCATAGACAACTACAACAATCGCCATGTGGCTTTTTGTTGGAAGAAGCACAATCCTAATGGTCTATATGATAATGATTATCAATTAGAGAGTAAAATCGTAGAGTATGAAGTCAACGGAACTATTCAAGAGTTTACCTATGACAGATACCTTTACGGTTCAGAGCAAGAAATGCACGATGCCTTTCTTTACTACTTAGATGAATGTAATCCTGATGTATTCGTAGCCCACGCTATAATGTGGGCTGACTTACCTCACTTGATTGATAGACTCAAGCGGTTCAGAAAACTGAGTCCTTTGGGTAGAGTTATGAAGCCTATGAAAAGCGGTGCTTATGACTATGTAGCCCAGCCTATCGTAGGTAGGTTATGCTTTGATACTGCTGCACCAGTAAGAAGCGGTAGCGGCTTTGAGCGTGTATGGAAGGATAGTGGTCAGCCACAACTTAAGAATTTGAAATTAGACACCATCGCTAAAGCCTGTAAATTGGGTGGTAAGTTTGACATGGATGTCAAGACAGGTTGGACAGAAAGGTTTGATGAGTATGTTGATTATTGTATGCAAGATACCTTATTACTGAAAAAGATAGACGAAGGTAACCATGTACTAAATTTCTTTTTATCGCTACAAAGATTATGTGGCGTTTCTTTTGAATCGTGTCATAATGTAACACGGTTCGCCAAAGGTCTGTTGAACAGACGAACACACTGGAAGGCACCGAGTCGCTCTATGCAAGAGAAGCAAGAGTATGAAGGTGCTTTCATTCCACCTCCCAAACCCGGTAGATATGAGGGTGTGGCTTGTGTAGACTACAAGGGCTTGTACCCTAGTATCATACTGAGCCATAATCTATCGTGGGAGACTCAAGTTCCCAAGCACATGGCAGAGGAAGACAATGTTAGACAATTACCTGATGGTACTTGTTGGAGACAAGATGTCCCTGCACTGCTACCTAAGATTGTTACGGAGATGTTTGAACTCCGTGACAATTACAAAAAGAAAATGCGAGAAGCCCCCACTGAAAATGAGCGAAACGGATGGAACACATTACAACTTGCAGTAAAGCGTGTAATGGCATCGTTTTACGGCATGACTGCCAGTGCTTACTGGGGCTGGTCGGATTTCGATATAGCGAGTGCTATCACAGCCTGTGGTCGAAGAGCAATTAAGGCTCTCATGGAAGAGTCAGAAAAGGCTGGCTACAAGGCATTGTACGGTCATACGGATTCTGCTTTTGTCGAAGTGCCTTTCGATGAAGCACCTGCTTTAGCCAAGCATCTAACTGAGACCATACAGCGTGACCATGAAGCAAGTCATTTGATTGTAGAGTTCGAGGCTTACATGCCTTATTGGATTGTTGGCGGTAAGAATCTATACTATGGTATTTGTTCTTGGCCACCCGAAGATGAAGGTAAGAAAAAGTCAGCAAGATGGGGTAAAATCAGCACTTTGTCTCCGATATCGAAGGACTTAGAAAATAATATACTCACTGCTATCTGCACTGGGGCTGATGAAGAAAAAGTCATCAGCATAATAAGACCGTTGGCTAAGAAAATAAAGCGAGGAGATGTCGATATAAAGGATATATCTACTACTACTAGGCTACAGAAAAGGTTAACAGAATACTCAGATACTGCTGGCGGCGCTGTTAAAGCGGCTCGGTATTACAATCAGCACATAGTCGGGCGTAACCACTTTGGGGAAGGAGACAGCGTAGACTGGGTATATATTGCCAAGTCGAAAGACGGTTTACCTCCTACTCCGGTAGTCGCTTATGAAGATGTCAGCGAACTAGACGGTTTCGTAATAGATTATGATTTAATGGTTGATAAAATTGTCAAAGACAAAATAAAACCTATATTTAGAGCCCTAGATTGGGACTTAGAAAGAGCAAGTGGGGCAGCGATGCCTAAACAATATTGGTGATAAAATGAGCAGGATAGAAGACGAAGTATGTAAGAAAATCCAAGGGAGAGCAGAAGTTGGTAAAGCGAAGTACGGCGTTACTATGGAGACTGCACCTTTGTCTAGGCTAGAATGGCTCATCCATGCTCAGGAAGAAGCCATGGACTTGGCTGTCTACCTACAGAAATTAATCGAGGAGGAATCGGAATGAGCGATAGAGATTGGAGTGCCTACGCTAAATCTACCTATCAGTATGTGCTGGGCCATGAAAAAATGCTTCGTATCACGAAAACTAGTCTCACCAGTGACTTCGATTTCTGCCCTAAACAGTATGAATACAAGCGTATTCATCGTTTACCAGAGCCATCGACAGACGCTATGACAAAGGGTACAAATGTACACGACGCTATAGAGTTTTATTATGACAATGTCATGCCAATAGTAGGTGAACTACATACTCTTGTACAAAGAGACAAGATAAAAGAAGCACTTGAACTGGCTAAATCCATTTTGCCTGAGAAGGAATATCACTTAGGTGAACAATCGTCGATAGATACTAGAATACACTGGGACTTACAGCGATTAAAGCATGTAGGAGTAGATGACTATTTACCGATTATCAATGAATCTGAAATACACGCTTATGTCGAGGAAGAGATTGAATTCAATGGCGAAGTGCACACTATACCGATTCACTATGCAGGTAGTATTGACCGTGGTTTCAGTGAAGAAGACGGTGGAGTAGCCATCATGGAATTGAAAACAGGTAAGTGGGTACAGACTAAAAGAGACGATGAATGGAAAGACTCAGATTTCAAAGTAAAGTCCATGAGAAGAGAAATGGCGTTTTACAAGAAGTTGCTAAAGTTAGCAGACCACCCTTTACAGAATGTGACGCACTGGGGTTGGGTTTACCCATCAGGCACCGTAGAAGGATTAGATTCTCTTAACAAATATGGCTATGAGCAAAGAAGCATTAACAAAATATTTTATGAAAAGATTACCAAGCGTATGGATACCACATATACTAAGCAAATTGACAAATTGAAAGTTGGTTTGATTACGGCTTATTTGACTGGTGACTTCCCTACCAGTTCCAGTGCGGGTAAGTGCGCTTGGTGTAGTTTTAAAGAAATCTGCCCGGCATGGGAAGGAAGTGACAATCCACAAGAATATTTGGATAATTATCAGGAGGAAGAATGATGGATAAAGGGATGGTAAGCCGTTTGATAGAAAAAATGATGACTATGGTTGTAGACAGAAATGTAGAAGTTAACTTTTCTCATTTGGGTAAAGGTAACGACTATAGTATCGCTATTCAGGCGTCGCTGTACGAGTTTGATGAGAATGTACAAGGACCGAAAGGGCCTATGTACATCACTTTGAACAACTATCTTTTACAAGATACAGGCGAACTAATCAACACCATAGACAAAATCATCGAGAGTAGGAAGTGAACCCTTGAAAATAACATTTGACTTTCCAAGAGAAGTAATGGAACTTGGAAATGAGAATGGTAGGGGCTTTCGCAAAATCGTCAGAAGCAGTGGTGACCTAGAGAGATACTGGGCTGGTAAGAACGGCGTATCTAACGCTTACATGACGGTCTACGGTTATCGTGCTACTAAGCAACCTCATAACAACAGGGTAGATTTACTGACTCCTATAGTGAGACACTTTGTTATGGACTTTGACCCTAAAGACTTTCGACAAAGGAGTAGACCTGATGTTGACCCTGAGAAAGCGATGGAACAGACTAAGACTTTGCATTATTATTTACTCAAAGAAAATATATCTCACGCTATATGGTATAGTGGAGGAGGATTTCATGTATGGGTCGGATTAGATAAGCCTTACATGCCGAGTAACGGTAATCATTTGTCTGCTATCAAAGATGCAGGTATGCAGGTTGTCAATGACTGGATAAGAAATATGAACCTATTTTGCTCTGACCCTGCTGTCCCTTTCGATACCAGCGGGATGATTAGAATACCTAACTCGTATAATTCCAAAAGAGGCTCATGGTCGATACCTTTAACGACTAACGATTTAGAAAGAGGACTAGACCACATTATGGTCAAGGCACTTAATCCTAAAAACGGAGTGATTAGTTATGGCGAAAAAGGACTTGATTTAGTTATTAAAGAATCGCACAAAAAAGCCAATGTTTTCAATCCCAAATCAAAACCAATTGATTTACCAACAGTATCAATGGATGGTGTCATCATATTACCATGCTTAAACTCAGCAGCATGTCGACAAGGGAGTAACCCTAGTCATGATGCTAGGGTACAGTTAGTCAAGTATCTGGCTAAACGACTGAGAAACTTCATACCAGTAGAAAGAGTAAGTAAAGAGAAAGTTGAGAAAGACACGGAAACTATCATAGATTACATTAGGACATTAGAATGGGCAGACTTTGACGAAAGGACAACCAGATACCAAGTTAGTACAATTGTCGGAACAGAGTATCCTCAGACTTGCTCTATGCTCTACAAGAAGGGTATGTGTTTAGGTAAATGTAGATATTGGGACAAAACTGGTGCCATTGAGGAGGAAGAGTGATGACATTGCACTATTGTGAGATTTGCGAAAAGCGTGTCAGAGCCACCAAGAATATGAGAGATAGATACAAATCTATTGAAGACCCAGTTATTATCTGCCAAATCTGTAGGTACAAGAAACTAGTTCCGAGAAATCTTCTATGCACACGGACTATCAAAAGTGGTAGACTGTGCAACGGTGTAAGGTTTGATAGAAACATAGACAAGTGTGCATTATGCAGGAGGAAGGGTTATGAGTAAATCTCCTCTAATAATTGACACTAATGAAAGAGGACCTCTTCACGATGCTGTTATTCGTGCCGCCGAAAGAGAAGGCTTCTCAGTAAAGAAAGAGCATTTGCAGGGAATGGGAGATTACAAAGCAGGTAATGCTCACATAGAGTGTAAAAGCATATCCGATTTGATTCAATCTACATTCAAAGGTCATCTACAAAGACAGATAGAAAACTTGGATGCTAACTGTGACAGAGTAGTTTTGCTGGTACACGGTGACATCGCTAAGTATGTCGCAATGTGTAAAAATCAAGGTAGACCTACCAGTTATCCAAAAGTCTTAGACATGATGCTGGGTATATTTGCCAGACTTACAGCAGATTTTGATTGTCACATTTATCGAGCAAAAGATTACACCGAAGCAGGTATTTTCATAGCCAAGTTACATGCTAAGATGAACAAACCTGCCAGTAAACATGGTGCAAAGGCGATAACAAGAGTAAGTACTAATGATGTACGAGCAGACATGCTTGTTACAATACCGGGCTTTGGCCCGGATTTGGTGGACAAGTTGTTAGAAAAATGCGGGTCAATCGAAGAGATGTTGTTTCCCGAATCACTCAAACAAGTAAGAGGAATGGGAACAACTCTGCGACAAAGATTGCTAAATGTACTGACATCCGAGGAACCGATTAGGATTCATAAAACATACAACAAGAGAGGGAAAGGAAATGATGGAACACAGAGCAGATAAGTACGATTGCGTGAAACAATATCCTATACTGAAAGGGTATCTTGAACACTTTAACCAAGTGAGTAAGAATAACGAGATACCGGGTTTGATATCTTTCTTTTTCATACTGGGCCAAGCAGCAGTACCTTATGTCAGAATACCTGTCGGTGGTAGCAACCTTGACCCAAGAGTCAGTATATTTTGGATTCAAGATACTAGGACAGGTAAATCGGCAGCGTACCAAATCATAGAAAGAGTGCTAAAAGAATCAGGAATGCAAAGCGAAGACTACAACTCCGGTAATGACGCTGCTTTAGTTGGTACACTAATCCCTGACCCCGAATTTGACGGACCAGTAAGAGACGCACCACAAATACCAAGGCCGGGTATACTGGCTGGTAGAAAAGGGCTTAACTTCGACGAGGGTAGCGTAATCTTGAAGTCTGGTCAACACAATGAAAATACTACCCTATTCCTACAGTCTGCATTGAACTCAGCAGGTACTGGTCGTAACATACTTACTAAGCACATGGCAAGAGACACATTTAGTGTCAAATCTGAGGTATCTCTATGGATAACTACATACCCTCCGAAAGGTATCAAAGAGCATGTTCTTGACAAAGGTATTTTCCAGCGTGTTTTGACATACTGGAGGCATTGGACTCTTGAAATGAAAAAAGATATCAATCAATTATTAGCGGAGGCTGTTTACAATATACCGACATACACTGTATCCTTTGAAGAGGTCGTAACTTTCTTTGAGAACATGAGGCGTAAACTGAAAAGAAGAGTGCTGGAACTATCTGACATTGCGCCACTTGAGTGGGATGAGATGTCAGAAGAAGACCAAGATGTAGTAGTGGGTAACTTGAAGCATTTAATGTTCCAGCCAGACGAAGCCTATGTACCAGCACTTATGTCAGCCATTGATGATTATTACAGCGCAGTAGAAGTAATGAGTCCCGACAAACAGGGTATATGTTCTTCTTTCATCATGGGTCTACAGAACTACACCAATGTACTAGCGCATCATATGGCGATGATTGAAGGAACATGGGTAGTCAGAGGCGACCACATTGACATGGCTAAAGAGATACTTTTAGACTTGTACGGTAACTTGATTCAATGGCTAGAGTCTGAAATAAACATCGGTGCCGGTGCTAGTGAAAAGAAGAAGATGGAAGGTTACTGGATTAGTGCATTCGGTCAAGCAGAAAAGTTTGACTTTGACGACACTAGAGGTCACGGATGGGCTAAGAAGAAAGAGGTTATGGACAACTTTGGTAAGATAGCAAACTACAGTAGTCATGCTTCTATCAATGACAAATTCAAATTATATGGCAAAGAAATATTCAAAGATACTCGTGAAGGGGCGAGGATATTTATTAGGTTAAACAAAGATGTCAAGCAACCGAAAGGTGGTAACTCATGAGTTTCTGGGATATAGAATGTATATGCTGCGAAAGTGTATTAGGTGATAATATCGGAGGCTATTTCATGGGTTACAAGGGTAAGAAGAGGATTGCTGTCTGCGATTGGTGCCTATCTTGTATGTCGGGGGATAACTGATGAAGATGCTAGCGCTCGACATAGAAACTGCTAACTTTAGCCACGATATAGGTGGTTTTGGTCAGACGCATTTATTCGAGCCTACTGTAGTAGCCACATGGGATGGAAATCAAGGCGTGGTATATTCCAACGAGTCGGTTTCTAAATACTTACCAGAGGGTACTGTAGTCAAAAAAATGCATCCTGAGATAATAGGAGACGACTTAGCCAAGCATGTCAGCGAAGGCGGTATGGTACTAGGTCATAATTTGAAAAACTTTGACTTACCTATTATCAGAGATGCACTTGATTGCTACACTGTTGGTGAGATAATGAAAAAATCCACCGAACAGGTTTTTGATACATCTGTTTTGCTGAAAAGTATAGTGGGTCATGCAGTACCCTTATCAGATGCCTGTTATCACACTTTGAACAAAGGTAAACTTATGAACAGTCACGATGCCCCAATAGAGTGGCGCAAGGGTAATTACAGCAAAGTCGCTGAATATTGCTTGAAAGACGCTGAACTCGTATACGAACTTTGGAAACATGGTATGGAAGAAGGTTTCGTAAAGGCGAGATGCAGAAAAACGGGGGATGTCAAAGAATACGAGGTGGACTGGTAATGTCAATGATAGTCTGCGAAGTATGTGAAAGAGATAATTGGTCAGGAATTAGATGCTCTAAACATAGAGTGTGTACTTCCTGTATAGATTCCATATTGGAAAAATATTTTGAGAGGGAAAATAATGAACGAAAACGAGAGTAACACAAGCGCAGTGGTGCATAATATAAGAGCAGCAAAAAGAGCCGTAATGACGGTCAAGACAACACTTGGCCCGATGGGTATGGACAAAATGATGGTAGATGCCGGTGGTAATGTAATAGTTACTAACGACGGTGCTACTATTCTACAAGAGTTAGACATCAGTCACCCTGCGGCTAAAATGGTGGTCGAAGCGGCTAACACACAAGAAAATATCTGCTACGACGGAACGACAAGTACAGTAGTCTTGGCAGGAGAGTTACTGGGTAACAGTGAACTTCTGTTTAACAAGGGGCTTCATGCCAATATCATTTGTCGTGGTTACAGGAAAGCCTCCAAGTGGGCAACTGACCACATACAATCACTGGCTTTCAAAGGGTCTAAGCATCTCAGTAATGTAGCAAAGACTTCTATTACAGGCAAAGCGTTAGAATCTAGCGTAGAGCATGTTAGTGGATTATGTGTAGAGGCGGTCAAGAAAGCAGCAGGTGACTTTGAAAGAATTAGAGTTCTATGTCAGCCGGGCGGTAGCCTAGATGACTCGTCTTGCTTTAGCGGTGTAGTTTTACACAAAGAGTTTATGTTACCTGCTATGCCTACCTTACCAAATGGTCAGGCTTTACTAATCAACACTGGCTTGAGTGATATCAAAAGCGATGATAATGTTCAACTGAATCTTGGCTCTGCTGCTGAATATCAGCAATACAAGCGGCAATCAGGTAGAGAGCAATGGGTAGACAAAGCCAAGGCAATAACTAATCTCCTGCCAAAGGGAGGCGTAGTATTCGTTAGAGACACTGTCCATGAAGTTGTGGCGGCTACATTAGCCAAGCATAACATATCCATGGTGCACAGAATACCTGAAAGTAACATGACGGCACTAGCCAAGTTGCTCAACACCACTATTGCCCATACCACAGAAGACCTACAAGAGGCGGTAAAATGCGACGCAGAGTGCAAGACTATTGGTGATATGAAGTATGTCGTAGTCAAGGGTGAAGGAGAAGTCACTACGCTTATTCTAAGAGGTGCTACTAAGCAAACTCTTGACGAGACTGAGCGTGGCTTTGAAGATGCTCTCGGTGTAGTCTGCTTGGCTTACAACAGCGATTCGGTTGTCTACGGCGGAGGCTCTGCTTATCTTAATGCAGCGTTGCACTTACGCTCAAGGGCTGCGGAAGCAGGTGGTAGAGAGCAGATGGCTATCGACGCATTTGCTGACGCATTAGAGTCAATACCGGCTACCATTGCTGAGAATGCAGGTCATGACCCACTTGACACTATACTGACACTAAGAAATGAGCACAAGGCGGGTAACACTGACAGCGGCCCAGATATAGAAAACGGCGGTGCTTGTTCGATGAAAGAGCAAGATGTCTTCGAGCCGCTTGATTTAGTCAAACAGGCTATTCAATCGGCCAGTGAAGTTACAATTAGTATACTACGAATCGACGACATCATAGGAAAGCGTGGTGAGTAACTTGAGTGATAATCAACTTTCTGTAGAAGAAGAAATACACGCTCAAATGAAAATCTCAGAGATGATACTTGAAGAAAATCCAGACTTATTAGAAGAGGAATGATTATGAGACTTTGCTCAAAAAGAGGCTGTTTTAATCTAGCCCATAACGGATTTAGACACTGCTTAGCGTGCCTCCGTGGAAAAGAAGAGGAAGAGTGACCACTCAAATGCACTCGCTTTCTGATGAGTATTACTCAATTAGTTTAAGTATAGTATGGTATACCAAAACTTATGGCGGATGAAAAGAAACCAGAAGAGAGCGAGGGAATACAGATTCCTGATATTGAACAAGCAGCAGTAGTAAAATTAAACGGTATGGATTGGCATATAATCGAACATATATTTGTTGACTATGTAGGGCAGAATTTCGGTGAATATGCAAAAACTGAAACTGATATAGAAGAACTAAGAAGTAGTGCTATCGGACTTTACAACAGATTCTGTGCAGCCGAGCATGTCTTTCAAGAATTGAGAGAAGCATTAGTAATAGTGAATATAGACGATTAACTACCTTCCTAACTTCTCAGCCATTTGTCTGAGATAACGGGACAGTCTTCCGCCAGCCCTTCTCGATACAGGCTCTGCCTTGCGCTTACGGACACCCTTGAATCCGAGTTGTCCATGAAAGCGTATGTAGTCGCAGAAAGAACACTGATGTAAGACTACAGGTTCGCCCGATATATAACAGCCCGATATCGACAACGGTAGAGAGATGCGATTACAGTTTTCGCATCTTTGCTTGAGCATGTCGATTAGTCTACCCATCAACTCACCGTATGCAAGTCTAATTTATGCCAATCAGCACCGTCATAGACAAACTTAGCATACTTGTTTATTCCGACATCGACATTTATTTTTGTGGTAGTGCTATGTCCACCAACAGTAGAGTCAAAGTGTAAAGTGTGACTTCCAGCCTTGTGATATACCTCTACAACATGACCTCTTGGAAAATCACCTGTAGGGTTTATTTTTCTAGCAGCGTCGGTGGTAACTATCCATATATTACCTTGGTCGAAATTGAATGTGACATCTCCACTAGTTGTTACAATTTCTAATCTGTTTGGTCCCAAAACATGCGTATCTGTGGAGGGTGTAGCCTGTAAGTTTCTAGGTGACGCAGCATATACTAATCCGTGTCGATTACCTGCCACATCAGCAGTGTGACTCTGCCATATGGCTCCGAATGGACTGCCAGCAAAATCTCCACCTTCGTTACCAGCAAAGAATGCATCTAAGTCAGCAGCGGAGTTGATTGAGTTGCTGGGATAAGCGGTATTCCCGTTTTCAGCCTTGGTCATAGGTGTCAAAAAATTGACAGTGTTATCTAAAAATGTCCTGCGGTCAAAGATGATTGGGTCGTTACCTAAAACACCACTAGTGCTGATTGTGTATCTTAGAACTGCTATGACTGTGCTTTGATGATTGGAGTCTGTATTAGCGGTTATACTAGGGTCAGATAAGAATCGGCTAGGTATCAAAGGGGTTCCTGCTGACGCTACAACAGGTGTGCCTATTTCATACATCACATTGTCTTTCGGTGAACCGTTACCAACTAGATATACCACTACAAATACCTCTGAGTTTGAAGACGGGTTACTTGGTAAGTCTCCAGAAAAGTTAGAATCCGACTTTACCGTGAACGCTACGGTGCCATTCGGACCGCCCGCAAACTTATACAGAATACCATCTATTTTGCAGTAACCCCCGTTGACTGTAATCAAGCCTGCGTTACCTGCTGTGATGTAACCGGGTGTACCTGATACAACGCTGTTTCTGAGCGAATGACCTTTGGCACCATCGCTTAATCTCAAAATACCGTTACCGTGTAACCCTTCGTATAGATTAGTAAGACTAGGACTAGTAAGCCCGTCTCCGTCTCTAAGTCCTTGTGAATTAGAACCGTAGCCCGTTGCGCTTGTGTGTCCTGCTTTTGGATTAGTCATTGTCCCACCTCTATGATTGCGGTAAATTTAATTTCATTATTGCTTGTTTTTTCTATCGAGTTATAGGTGTATCGGCACAAGTCTGTAGTGTCAGTAGCATCGGCGGGATTCTTGTATCTGATAACAACTTCCCTTAGCGGTAGCGTGAAACTAACATCTAATGACAGTTTTGCTTCCACCGATAATGTATTGTCGTCTATTATCTTAACATCAGGTTTGACAACGACTGCTGGTCTACCTATCCCGCCGTCTTGTTGAGTAGCAACAGTGCCGTCAAATCCAAACACCACTTCATTGATTCTCGCTCTTAATGTATCTATCAAAAATCTTGTTCCCTCGTCTAATATTGGCATATCAACCTCTCCTGTTTTTCAAGTATCTACTTTGCACTGCGCCCAACTTGAGGTGAGCGTTCTTAGATTCTGGAACAGTATCTGACCTTATCAGTAGTTCTTCATTATCTAACACTGGGTGAACACTTCTTGATTTGATAACAACAGTATTTGCCCCCACTCCGGCTAGATGAATATGACCTAATTTGTTACCGCTAGATGTGTAAATTGGTTGGTTGTCAGTAGCAAATACAGAAGTGGCGCTTACTCCGTCTACTGTAAATGAGGTCGTGCCGATTGCGTGACCTCCCCCGTTATTTATGAAAACACCTGTGCTTTGTAACACACGAGCACCGTGTATGATATCTCTGTTAGGTTGACCGAGGTTGAACCCTACGCCTCTGTTGTTATCAACTCTCTCTGCTATCTCCCAACTAATTTTAATCTTGAAGCCAAAAGAAGTGGCAAACTCTTCAACGCTGAACTGTCTGTTTCTATCGAAGTCATCGTCAGATGTATTACTAATGTCAACCTCTTGGAATTTTTGTAATACATCTTCAAGTGTTCCATCGACTGAGTTTATGTGCAAATCAGATTTGCGATTTATTAAATCATAATTACCACTCAAGACAATTTTCTTGTTGCTATCAGTCCTTGATTGATAACTAACTAAGTCACCGGGTTGAATGTGACTACCTTCCAAGACATCACTTAGTATCTTTGAGTTGGTAGCCTTCTTTGCCATCCTGAGCATGTTCTGACCTATCTTTCTAGCACTTGCCTTGGTTAGTGCAGTAGGTGCGTAAATGCCTCCGGGCACTTCGACGATAGAATCACCTTGACTACCAAAATCATCAATCTGAACTACATTGTTATCATTGTTGGCTCTGGGCTTGCCTCTCACTACAACTCTGTTTGGTAAAGCGGCATTGTTACTTTCGGTAGTTCCTCCGCTAACTCTGTTTTCAGTCAAAAGATGCTCTCTTTCTATTTGAGTCTGGGGCGAATAAACAAGATTGCCAAACCTATCACTTCTAGGTGAATAAAAATCATGTTTGGCTAAAAATCTGATGGCAGTTAAGGAATCTATACCATAAAAATCCTGAGCAACAAAGGTCGTGCTAGGTCTTTTTATTCTAAGACCGTTGATAGAACTCTGAGAAGAATTACCTAACTTGATTGCCAAATCAGAAGTTCGCAAACCCACGCCTACTTTTTGAGCAAAACGGATAGTTTTATCAGTAAAGCCGATATCGTGTAACTTTCTACCCTTCAAGTTCTCTATTCCGTACCTATTACCCTTAGTTGATGTCTTGATTTCGGACATGACTAATGCTTGAGCATGGTTCTCACTGCCAACAACCAACGCAGGTAAAGTGCTGTTTGTAGTAACTTTATCACCGTTAAAGAACAACGAGCCTTCGTAAGTCATACTATCTGTCGGATTGTGAAGCAAACGGATAGTATCTTCTTCTTCGATGAGTTTGTATCTGCGCTCAGGTGTAGGTATAAAATCCGTTTTGATAGGTTTGTTAGCCGCAAATCCAGCCTTTACTTTGGTGTATTGAGCGTGGCGTACAGCGTTATCGACAAAGCGTGGCTTACGAATCTTCTTCATCACAGTGTTCTGAGCAGCGTCTGCTCGACCTGTTGCGAGATTCTTACCTAGCGCCATGTTCAGTCAACCCCTATTTCTCCTCTTTCACCAAAGTGACTTTGCCCACCTGTCCAACCATCAGGTAATCTTACCAAAAATTCAGGAGGTATATATTGGGTAATGAAACCCTCAGCAGGCTCATCCTTACCTCCAAAAGGATATCCTCTGTTTCTAAACATACCCTCGACTTGTTCTATTGGCATCCTTATACCTAGTCTCCCTCTTCCCATTTCAGCATCACTGTATATATTCCAGCCGCCTCCGCTTGCACCAGCAGGAAATACGAAATTACCAGATTTACCTTCTATGTCAAATGGCTTATAACGGTCACCGCCAAATTTACCTGTATTCATAAATTGCATATCTTCCCATTCAGTTGCATTCTTACTAGCAGGAACAGGTTTCAAACCTTCTCGTATTAATTTCTCATACGGTTGTCTATCTTCTTGGGGTATACTTTGCCCTAACTCTGTTCCTTCATACCATGATTCTAAAGGATGCAATCTCCTCATGGTAACAGGCCCGTAAGGACTCGGTAAGTCAGGATGAAACTCACCAAGCGTAGTCTGACGCTTCAATATCATCCAAGCCTCATCCATTGGTGTCATACGCCTCACTCCCCACTATGGTCTCCTGTATTATAAGATGCATCCCCTTTGCTACCCTTTGGATGTAGCGTCTGGCTGTGTCTTGGCTGAACACTGTAATCACCCTCATCATCATCTATAGAACGACGACTTGCGTCGGCTCGGAAGTGTTCAAGAGTGTTTTCTGACATGACCATTCTGGCCACCGGGTTAGTAATATCTGACTTATCATAGCCTGTCACATCGACACCGGGTATCTTCGGCCCTTGGCTGTCTGGAACAGTGATGCTACTAGTCGGGTCTACAGTGTATACAGGTGCGTAAGGTGGGCTACTTGGTGTACCTGTTCTAGCACCCGGTACATCACTTGTAAACATACCATACTTGCCACCAGCAGTTGCTCTGTAGAAGTTTGAGTTTTCTTGAGGACTGCGACTTTTCAGTGCTACATAAGGTCTAAACATCTGACTGTGTTTGAAATCAAGTCCAAACGCTGGTCTATACAAGAATTGTATATTACTATCAGAATGGTTTAAATTTTCCTTTAGCGGATGCTGATGGTCACTATCTTGGTAAGGGTTAGATGACGATGTAACTCCATCTTTACCCCAGCCTGTGACATCTAAGTTACCGGCGTGTTTACTCCAATCTATTACATAAGTACCGCCAAGCGGCCACATAGCATGTGCATCTGAGTGTTTGACAACACCAGTAACAGGGGCGGCACTCCAGTTAAGTCCAGTCATGTCCAAGTCCTTAAGAGTTCTACTTCCGAAGTCATATGCTCCTCTGATATTGGTTCTTTGACCAACCTCTCTGTCTGTGTGCAGACTGTGGGCTTCTGTTGACATAACGATGTATTCTCTACTTACACCGTCGTTTAGTTCTGCGATAGTGTCTACATCTAATCCCAACCTAACATCATCTCTTGACACAGGCTCAGCACCTCTAGTATCTGCGTTGACAGTTTCGATGGCCTCACCGACATGTGCGCTAGGCTTGAGTAGACCGTCATCAGAATCTAAGTCCACCCTATCGCTGATACCTCTTTCAATTTCACCAGACTGTAATGTCTCGTTGCTCGGCCTAACCAAACCTTGTCCGTAGACAGGTTCGGCTGTGTTACTTGACAATACCAAACCAGTAGCATCATGGTTTTCGCTAACAGCCATAAGTAAACTTTCGTTGAATACTGTAGGCCATCTACAACCTCTACCATCTCCCCTGTCACCAACTCTAAGCATGCTCGCAGGATTGAACCAATCGACTACTCCCATATTAGTAGCATCGTTGTTCGCTGTGTTGGCATACCCACTCTGTCTATCACTGCCGTCACCTCCGAATAAGTTGGTAGCAGAAGGTCTGTTATTTACATTAGTATCTTGATAAGCATCCTCTGGGTCCCACGATGGCCTTAGTCCGAATCCTCTTACAGGGAAACGCCTGACATCCTCGCCACGAGTATTACCCCACCAGTCAACCATGTAATGCCTGTGCGCTGTGGCTAACTCGGCTATATCTTGTCCAACTTCATCGTTAGGGAATAGCCTAGTAACGGTAGATGCATTTCTTGCAGTTCTAACTGGGCAACCAAACGGCCCTGTCATTCTTCTACCGTCACTATATCTGACTTGGCGACCAATTTGGTCTTGGCCGAGTAAACTAGAAACTTGAGTTAGTCTTTCAAGTATACCTACATTGATAGACGCTAAGGCTTTGTTTTGTCCACTACCTAGACCAAAATATTGCCAGTTACCTGCATCTTGTTGTATAAAAGGACCATTGTAATAACCTAACATTGCGTTACTACTAGATACCTCTAGCCAACCACGAATGTATGGAGACCATCTTGGTCTGTTGTACAGTTGCCTAACTGCCATTCTATAACCAAAGCACCTATTTCTGTCGCTAGGTAAAGACAGCGTCGCAACTCCAGTTGAATCTTGGTATGTTTCGCAATCCATGCCAAATGTGTCGCTACCCCAACCCATAATGGAATGACCATACGAATCTAATCGGCTAACACCACCTCCTCCACGAGAGCCGCCCGGCCAGAACCCAAAGAAGTTGTATTTGTCTGAGCCTACAGTCCCGCCTTGATGATTTAGAGTTCCAGCACCGTCAGTAAGTGCATCAATTTGTGCGGCGGTTTTAACTAACCCATCATGTGACAGCGCAGTTCCAGAGTCGTTATCGTGGTCATGAGGGGGTACTACTGTCTTCATACCAAATGCAAAAGGCCCTTTACTGGCTACATAATTGAAATCGTGGTAATGTATTGTTTCAAAGTGTTCTGGAACATGGTTGTATGGCTTTTGGTTAACGGGTGTATCAGCAGTTCCAGCCTTGGTGTATATATTTCTTGAAGCATCGTCACTATACCAAGTAAACGGTCTGCCTAAATTAGGGTGCCACATACACAGGAAAGCGTCTGCTGAATGCAACGAATTAGTATCTCTGCTTCCGTTAGCAAATTGTGGCAGGTTTCTAGTCATCGCACTTGTATCAGAATTAAGATAAAGCGTTGACGCACTGCCATTATCGTATGGTCTGGTCAACCTAAGCACTGTATTTGTTGCTATGTTAGACCAGAAAGAAGCGTCTGCTGTAACATTATCAAAACCAGTTGTGCCAGCGTGTGTTCCAGTCCCTCCAAATGTTCCAAAAATATTATTATAGGTAGCAGTATATCTCACTCCGTCTTTAGTATATTCTAACCTTTCACCGTAATAAGGAAACGCTGGAAATAAATCAGAACTGTCTTTAACGGTTATAAAGCCTCCTGTGCTCGTTCCGCCACTGCTGTCAAATCTATTTACTATACAAGTAGGAGACAGGCTTCTTATTCTCTTGTGAACTTCGTATATGTCTAAAAACGATGTTGGGTAACCTGCAAGTGTTATCTGAGCGCCGACAGCGCCATAGTTTGCTCTACACAATTCATAGTAGTTATCTGGTTTATACCACTCAAGATGTCTAAATCTGTTAGCACCTGTTCCCAAAGCGCCATCTTTGTGAAGAGTGCTCCACCAAGGTATGGTTAAGGTTCTGCCCGGTGTTGAACTTACAAACATACCCGGTCTGTAAGGTAGACTTCTGCGAGTAAAAGCAGGGCTAATAGACTCTTGAACACCGAGTGGGTTGTAAAGAGCAAGAGGCGGTAAACTAGCAAATTGGCTACCGGGGTCGGGGTCAATATCTAATATTACTTCGTTTAGTATAACTTCACAACCTCTAACATCAGCCATCATAGCCTCGGCTAAGATAAGTGCATAAGCACCTCTAGTGTTGACATTCCTTTCTATGGCAATCACTGTGTTAACTTGCTGACCTGTTAGTTCAGTTACTTTTGTACCAGCCTCGCTAGGTGCTTTTATAGAGTCACTGTGATTTTGATGAAAACCTTGTAACTGTTGTTTAAACACATTCGGCTGAATAATAATCTGGTAGGAACCTACTTCCAACGGGTCTGGAAAGTGATTGTTCATAGTGTATGTGGCCGCTGCTTCGAGAACAAGTGTATGCCCTCCTGCTGCGTTTATGTTACCTGCATCAGTACCTACACTGGCTGCTATGCCGTATCCTTCATATTTTAATTTGGTCTCGGTGAGTAGTGTAAACGCACCGCCATGTATATCACTAGGTCCATAAGCAGTACTTGCCGCAGAAAACCAAACCGTCGGGTCTCTACCAAAACCAGATGGAACAACAGTATCACTATCAAATTCGAATCTACTCGTTTCGAGTGTTCCAATAAGTGAATCTTCAAAGAGAGATTGATTGGAACTTTTACATGCTTGATGTAAATCATACATTCTTTGATACGCCGGATGTGCATAATGACCGGGCATCAAAGCCATAGTAGGAGTAACATAATGATGTCCCATTCTTGGTATGGGCATGGGTGTCATAGTTGCAGCATTAATGTATTGACTTGGAACTGAGTTTGCAGCAAAAGCACTTGTGCTAGTGGGCAAAGCGTTATACATTCCAAACCAATCTATTTTTTTCATATCTGGGCTCGCACCGCTATATTCACTATGGTCACGCAAACGCTTAGAAGCAAACATTCTGGTTGTTCCAGCGGGCATATAATACGAAGGGACCATCAGTAAATTATCGCTTGATTCGTTGTTGTTGTCTATAATAAACTGCTCAAAATCTGGACTGACTACAACACCGGTAAACTTGTTAGTTCCTAATCCTGTATAAGACGCTATGACCCCTTTGTCGGTGACAGGATTGTATACTCTCAAGAAATATCTACCTCCACTAAGTTGGGAAGTATCCGCCCAAATGTCGGAGTTAGGTGCAGATGCTGTAAGTATCTCACTCGTTGATGATTCATAGCCACCAAAAGTCAACTCTTGTAAATCGTAACGATGAGTCATCGTTGTTCCCATTTTAGTTACATGAAAATATAACGACCTGTCATGCGGTTCAAAAGCAGACTTGAGTGGGTTACTATCAGTGTGTTCAGTCCACTTACCTAGTTCAGAATCTGGGAAATTAGAGTCCTGCGACAAATGTTCCCACCCGTTATTTTCCCATGTTGGCCAAACTCTTGGACTAATATATTCGTGCTCAAACATCTCTCTAATCTCAGTAATGTTTTGTGCGGGGTGCTGTAAACCACCCGAACCGATGGTCTCGTTTTGATACGCTTGTATTCTATCGAAACCTGACCTAATAACTATGTTGCCGGGAATTTCATCTGGTTCTGGTAACCTTATCCTTAAGTTGGGACTGACACCAGCACCTGCCAGAGCAGGGGCCAAACCCTCTATTTCCCTGTCACTGATGTGTCTGAAATCCATAATTACTGTGCCAAACGGTGACCCACCTTCGATTCTATGCTCTTGTCCAGTATCGTCTACTACATTAATGCTTGAGAACTGTTTGTGTTCATTGGGTATCATTAAAGCGTTTCTCACTTCTATGGGATGTTGTTCTGCTAGTTGTGGATGTCCCAACTCTTGTGCTTGGATGATAGGAAACATAGCAGCGTTAGTAGTCTCAAAACTAAATCTAACATTGCCGAGTATTTTCTCTCCTACTGTCTTATACACATTTGAAGAATCTTTACGCTTTGTCCAAGGTATCATACCTAGTCCACGAGCGTTCAGTGCTGGCATAGTCAAACTACCGCCATCCATTCGCTTCCAAACTACATGTTCTGGTAAAAAGTTTCTGGCAGCGCTTCTTTTGTTGTAAAAGCCAAACAGACCAGTGTTTCCTTGGTTAGCACTTGTTGACAAGTAGTGTTTCTCGCCGGTAAGACCTATGCATTCTACTGCATATTGAGATTGATTTTCGTGAATACTGTTACTAACAACTGTGCTTTCATCCCAGAACAAATCACCAGTAGGATATCTACAAGCGTTGGCTCTAACCATATCACCACTTTGTATAGTTCGATGCCACTGAACATCTTCTGGTAGCGTATTACCGTTAGGGTAATCGTCAGCAGTAGTTGGTCTGAATTGATTTTTGTGTATCTGAACCTCTACATGAGGGCCAGCAGTAGCGGGTCCAACATATCTATCTTTATTATGTATAATACTTGTAGAAAATGTAACTGTTCCGGCCTTAGTTATACTAGATTCTTGACTGGCTAACAACATATCACCAGTGCAAGTTACTCCGTCGATGTCAGCCTTCGCTATCAGAGGCAACTCACTTTCGTGACTTACTACAACCAGATGCCTACTTGACAAACCGTTGACACATGAATCACTTGCGAAATTTACTAAAGGATTTTCCGAAAATTGTAACACAGGTGCAGAACTTGCCAAACATGTTTCGGCAGCCCCATAAGGATTGAATCCTAAAAACGGATGCCATGCGCCCAGACCAGCAGCATAAGTATTGCTACCCAAATCTAAAGAATTCAGATAGGAATATCTTTCACCATGCCAACCTATTGCTCCTACTGGTCTAGTTCTATCTACGGCATCTACAAATCCACTGTAGTGCACTTGGCACATATGGTCTCTGGATGTGTTACCTGAGTCATTATTGTGCCTATGTGTCCCTGCCTTAGTCCAAATATAAACTTCGTAAACAGTTCTGGGACTAAAACTAAACGCACTACTATCATGAGGGTTGATTAAATTAGTAGAACCTCCGTCAGGACTTTTACCTAATGTGAGAGTAAGGTTAGGTGCAGAATAAGATGTGGATACATATGGTGCGTAATGAGCATTAGTACCGTCACTGACCCTTACCCACCCATATTCTGGTAAAGTTGTCAGGCTACCGCCAACCACTAAACTGGCAGCAGTACCACTATTTTCTGCGGTATAACTTAATATATTGGTTTTTACCCAACCATATCTGTCTTGCTTATGGGCGTTTTGCATTGATGGCATGAATGTTCCACCCATGGCTTTCAACGGGTCTTTTCCGGGGAATGTGTTTATCGAAGCACTAATGATTGTCGCCAACTCTTCTGCATTTTGCACTCTAGTTGCGTCAATAATAACCACATTGTCGTGCACCGCTTGGTTAGTTGGTGTGCCTCCGTAGTAACCTAAGTAAGCCTTTGCCAACAAACCACATGGCCTGAAAGCAGAAGTGTTCTGTGCAGCATTGCTACCAGTGTTCAATCTACCAGTTGTTGGGTGTGCAGGGTTTTTACTTACATGGTTGTCTAAGAAATGCCCGCCCGGATGGTAACCGCCATCCATATGCCAAACAACAGCAGACTTTCTAGTCTGTAAGAAATTAGAGCCGCCTATGGTATTAGCAGCACCGCCTGCAATTGCTACAGGAACATGATTAAACGGATGATAATGTTTGGGAAGGTTGGCTGTCGTAGCAACGCTGCCCTCATAGTAAAATGCTTTATCAAAGGTTTGGTTGTAGTTTTTAGTAGCACTAGCGTCTTCTGACGGAAATCCTTTGGTAGGTTGCCAATTCATAACATAGTTAAATCCTTTAAGATTGTTCTTTTGGAAAAAGGTAGTCATAGGCAAGTGGGCTTTCGTCCATACTGGGGTTACAGTACTACTTCTGTTGAAACCGCTGTGTTCAGTTAAATCACCGTTGGTCAATTGATTTGGTAAGAATGTATCCTTGGTAGCATCACTATTGAAGTGAATTGGAACAGCACTGTAACCATTACCAGTTGTAACTATACGAGAGCCCTGCGGTTCATGGGCTGCTGTGTTGTGCGGGAAAGCCTGACCGGGACCGAATATCATGTATGTAGTGTGTTGAGTGTTACTTCCCGTTGGACTATATCTAGCGTGCGGGTGAGCGAATCTCAACACTATTGGACTAGGAATATTAACACTTACACTGTTAGTACCGTCAGTATAATCTACACCTGTGACTTTACTGTTAGCGTTTTTAGCCATGTCAAAAGTAAGTATAGCGTCTTGGTTGAAGAAAGGAGGATGGTTCTGACCTTTGTGTTGGTCAAGATAAGGTGTACCGGGGAACATAGCCAGCATAGCATTGGTGTCTAACAATGCGTAAGAGCCAGCCACCTCTCCTATGTTCTGCATACCAGCGCTACCTGTCGGACCGGAGGAGTATGGGTGTGTGTAGAATTCGCTGTAGTCGTTTTGTGTTCCGTCATTGATATCTACAACAGCGCCGCTAAATCCACCGCCGAAGTATAACGGCACCCAATGGTCGGGGCTGTCTCGACCTCCACGGAAAAATAGGAAAGGACTAGATTGTTTACTACCTGCTCTTCTTATACCATCTGTTTTGATGGCATCGTATGTGTTGGCGTAACCCTTGAACACTATGTCATTGGCAGATGGTGTGGACCAGTTAGAAGAACTAGCATTGCCTACATAGATGACTCTGGTAACACTATTTGCACCGGGCTCACTTCTTACTGTAGCATATTTGTCAGAACTGTATCTAATTAAGAAAGGTTGACCCCAACTATTAGCGTTGTTAGATGCAAGTTTACCGAACAAGGCCCATGTCTGGCCGCCTGCGACATCTATGTTTGTAGTTCCGCTTGCAGCACTTATCAGTGCAGAAGGCGAATCAACCCTAGGTATAATTCTGTCACCTGCTACATCAATGAAGTTTTCACCTCGTAGATTTCTTTGCCATGTAGTAGTGTCGACAGTGTTATTCTGACTGTCCACCAAGACAGGAGTGGCTGTGTTGGCATTAGCGCCTCTATACTTAGTGGTAATCTGTAGTAAGGTCTCAGGTATGTAACCGACATCTAATCGAGTACCACTATCTATTTCGCCTGTGCTAAGACCTCCTGTGTGTTTGCTAGTTACCGTAGCATCTGTTGAAGCACCGTCTAACAATCCAAAGTCTTTAGTTCGCTTTGCCTCGAACAATTTACTCAAAGATGTTTTTTTGTCTGCTCTTGATTTTATTCTAATAGCAGTAGGACTAACGCCCCACTCTCCTAATGTCTTACCGTCAGGAGCAAACATGTGCGTGCAATCAAAACTCGTTGCGCCTATGTCATCCAATCCAGCATCTGGCATATTGATAGCATGTTCTACAGCAGCAGCAATTACCTCATCCGTCAACAGACAAGTGAAATTTATCCTTGGACTCAATATCAGCCCCGGTCCACCATCTACGATTTCTGTAGTGTTAGTGACCCCGTAAAAGAAGTGCTTGTTGGCTGTGCCACCTGACTTACCGAAGTGGGAACGACTGGTGTAGAATGTAGTCATACCTTGGTCGCCGCTAGTTCCTGCATCATCACTTAGTTGTAACATACCTGATTCTGGGAAACCAAGATAACCTAGTATATCTGGGTGAGAAAAAGAGCCTCCGTTGTCATACGGGCTAGTCAAAACAACTTCTAATGTTGTTCCGTTAAGAGTCGCAGTTACATGTATACCTACATGTGGGCTTGGATAATTGTTCCACAAATTACCTTTGTAAGACTGCAAAGTGCCCCCAGTCAATTCGCCACAAACTTCTCCTTGGCCTACTACATGCTTTCCTATAGTAAAGCCACCTTGCGCTACATCTCTATCGTCAAAATGAATGATAACTTCTTCATCCAATGTAGGCGGTAAGTATGTGTTATCATTAGCAAATGATTGTCCAAACTGTCTGTAGACCATCCGTATGGTATGGTTGTTGCCTCGGTGGTCAACAAATCTAAATCCGTAAAGTGGAGTATTACCTATGTTTTGTTTTTTCATGTCATCTTTAGGTATATAGCCACCAGTGTTATTTACGGTGAACTCAGACATGGACCTTCCTTCGACAGGAGAGGAGCCATATTTCGACCTGAATACCGCTTGAGTGCCATCATTATCGAAGCCCCACCTGCTCACATCAGGTGCCCATCCGGGTATACCTGCCTGTGTCAATCCACCAAAGTTTATTCTAGCCTTTGCTCGACTACCAACTCTCAATCCTTCGACTAGGGTTGAGGCAGGGCTTTTAGTTTCAAAAGATTCATTGAGCAATGTGTTTGCGCTTCTACCACTCACCATTTCTGTGTTAGCAGTTTCTAACGCAGTTCCGCTGTCAGCATTATCTGGTCCTAGATTTAAATTGTTAAAAAACGGGTCTGAGGGATTTTCCGGCGGTAGATGCTCCTTCAATGTTGTAATAGGAGCAAACGGTCTACCAAACCTATTGATAGGCATAGGTGCAGGGTGCATATTTTCTCCGGTTATCTCATCAGGCTGACACCAATAGTTTCTGAAACGACCACCGTGGCCTATCAAGAACTGAGGCTTGTATGGACTTTGTGCTTTACTACTATCTAACCAAGCGCAAAAATTACGACCAGCAGCACCGGGTATAGTAGAGTGAATGACGATAGAAAATCCTTTTTTGTTATCAGAATCTAATACAACCCTACCTAAATGAGCCCTAACATAACCCATGTGGCTACCTCTGTCATGACTAGAAAATGCTTTTTCTACATCCCAAAACGGTGCTGGGTCGTGCGTAGATGCTGTTGCAGCAAAATCAGCGTGTAAGTGTGTGGCTGCTGGGTCAATGTTAGTACTGTATGCGTTAGATTTAGGTCCAGCACTTGTCAAATCAAAACGAGCGCTTTCTCCCAGATATTGGTCATTTGGTCTACGGGCGTGTGTTTTGCCATTCTTAGCACCGGCTTGATTGATGAGCCTAACTACTTCTATAGCAGCAGATTCGATATTAGTCACTCCTTCTTTTAACGACACCTCGCCTAAATCCACAGTCAGCCTTCTTACGAAATCCATCTGAGTCCAATGGTCTAAATTGTTTAAGCGAGAATCGGTTAATGTGAGTTGCTTTGACCTTATACCTTTCATAGCCAAAAATACAGGTATGACTCTAGTGCCGTCAGGAGTATCGAAAAATGTAGAAGACTCTCTAGTACCACTGTCTATGACTTGGTGTTCTGCGATAGCGTTATCAGTTGAAGCCACAGCCGGGTTTGTCCTGCTACTGTATCCTTGTTTAAGTAAACCGCTTATGCCGCCTACATTATGTTCTGATATAGCGCCAGTTGCGCTTTCGTTTAAATTCGAATTGTGTGCGTAACTCGACTCTATAAAATCAGATTTGGTAGTAGTGTTCATTCTCTTGTTCTGACTAGGGAAACCAGCAGCAACATCTAATTGTGTGCCAGAATCTGTGACTGTGTTTTTTACGACTCCTGTTTTGTTGGTATCTTCTTCACTAATTCTAGCAGCGGCGGGACTTGACTGAACTTGCATGTGTAAGTCTTGGAACGCAATAAATTCTCTATCACCTTTAACATCGTATAATAATATTCTAACGAAATCGTCTGTGCACTGATACGGGTCCAAGTAAGCGACGACAGGTGCAGTAGTAGTCGCAGCGAACAACTCAGCGTAATTTAACTCAACTGTTTTGTTGATATGTTGAACTAAATTCTTAGCCGTTTCTATACAACTGTTTCCAATCAAGAAGTTTTCTATTGGCACACTGTCTCTTGGATTAGCGCTTGCACTGGCCATACCACCGTTGAAACCTGTCCATACCTCGCCTTCATTTAGTGTCCCTCGACTTTTACAAAACAAGCCCTCTACTGCATAAGGATTAGTGTAGTGCATGTTCATCCATACTGTATCGCCCTGTCTTAATCCACCTACACAATAAGGATGAGACCAAGCCCTATTGAGGAATGTTTCTTTGACCTTTGGCCAAGTGCTAGCAGAGGTAGCATATAGGTCCTCTACAAATATCTCATCACCTACTGCTGGAGTAAAACCGCTATCGGGACTTACTATAGTAAGCACATTGCCTACTCTGTTGTCGTAAAATCCACGATTGATTGCACCACTAGCATTTCTAAATACGACTCTGAATTTGTAATCAGAATCTGGAGAACTAATTGGAAACAAACTAGCGTCATCTAGTGTAAGAGAAGTGGCAGGACTTCCGGTTACTGCGATAACTTTTGCTCTCGGTCTTTTACTGACAATCTTGGGTAAGTGAGGGTTGGTTGTCGGACCTGCTCTAAGTTCGATGGCGCTAACATATTGTCTTAGCCCATAATCTACATTGCCACCTTGCGTCATCACACTAGACCTATCAAAGTAGAATGAACGACGATTTTCGTACCCTGCACTAATCAGACTTGGGTTGTCAGCAATACTGTTGTAATTCATGTCTTGATAGCCGGGTGCTGGTGTGAGATGTGCACCTACAGTTAAGTCACGGAAAAAATTTTCACTGGCTATGAAGTCATCGCCATGGGCACCTGCAACTTCTAAGTAATGGTCGCTGATGTTTCTACCATCATAGATAACCCATTCGCCATTGGGTAAGAATGCCCTACGATATCTGGCTCCACCAGCAATACCTGCCACATCTACGGCTGGGGCTGTCGGTATCGGGAATATATTAGCATCCTCGACATATATTTTGTGAGCGCTAGTAGTATACGGTCTGGTAACTTTCGTGCCACTCCTGTGACTGCCAGACTGTATTGTGTAAGCAAACGGTCCAAATATTTCAGGGTCTTGAGGTGAGACACTGTCAACCCTTCTACCAACCGGACTAGGGTTCCATGAGTGTGCAGTATGTGTAGCGTCGATGTGTAGTTTCATACTGTTATCGGGACCGGGGAATATACTTTCTTCTGGGTTATCAAAGAAAAAGTCTTCAAACAGTGGTATCTCTACCAACGCTCTAGTGCTTGCATATTGGCTACCTAATTGATAATCGTGTTGAACTGTGTCTAATGTTTGGAACAACCTATCGTTGATAGTAGTCCCGTCATTACACATTGACTCTTCACTAAACTTATCGTCAACATGTAAAATACTACCTTTAGTAATTCCAGTAGAGGTAATCCAATCAGCAAGACTTGCTGCTTCGCTACCGTCTGCTAGAACAAATTTACCTGAACCTTGATGAGTTGACCCGCTAGCGAAAGTAAATACATCGCCGGATTTGCTAGTATATTCTGCACTAGCAAATTGTTTCTGTTCCCCCTGATTACCAGACAGTTCCAAGTAGATTTTACCAGTCGCAGGGAAACAGTATGTTCCCCATGATTGTAAATCAGTGGCCTTATTGTTGAGTGGTAACACTGTAACAGTGGTAGAACTAGTTGCACTAACAACTGTTTGACAGTCTCTACGAGTATTCCAAGCAAGTCGTGTAAGAGGCGCCGGGTCCCAAGTCTCTTTTGTGTTGACTGCCCCTTGGCCGCCACCGCCAAGCATAATTGTTACCACTGGCGCACCCGGCATGATTTCTTTGACAATGTGAGAATCTGGGCTGGCTGAACCTTTTACATTCACCGTCGATGACGCTATATCGCTCAACAATCCGTGTGCCCTCAACACAGCGTTACCATCTTCACCGTCTGCGAAAGACAAAACTCTAGCCTTTGACATCAAATGCTCTACACTGATATGATTTCGCATTTCGGTATCTTTTGTCATCTTAGATAACTGAGCAAAACGGCTCCTTTGACTCGGTTGTATGACTAGACTAGTGATATTGTTTCTCGACTTATGCTCGATAATATCAAAATATTCGTGGACAGCGGTGCTTTGGTTAGTGCTTCCCCTTCCGGCTGCTTGCGGCTCTAAGAATATCTCATCCTTGATTACAACAGCGTCACCTGTTCCTGCACCTACTGTAAGGCTACTAGATGTTACTGCCGTAACTATACCTAGATTCTTACCATCTGACTTGTATATCACATCATTTACTGATATTATGTCGTTAACAGTGCCCCCTGTTACATTCATCGCACTAGATGTCGAAGCAGAATAATCAGCAGTAAAAGTAAGACCTAGTCTTTGTCTTGTCCCGTTGGTAGTTTTTCTTAATTTGACATTAGCCAACTCTTCGTAGTCTGATGATTTGACAAAATGATTACGAACTAGAACACGATGAAAAACAGATGACCTATTTGCTAACTCAGTCTGAGCCAAACCTATACCTTTCGGTGTTGTTTGTGGCGAGTCTGTATTGACCGACGGTAAGTAATTAGCCGGGCACAAACTAAGGTCAAGTTGATTTTCACCTACCAAGCCTTCTGCATCGTCGCCTTCTAACTGACCATCGTCGAAAGGAAATAAGTTGGGTGTTTTGAAAGTCAACAGACCACCGGGTGAAACAACAGTTAGTGGCTTAGTGTTAGCAGATGTTCTTATCAAATCTAATATACTAGTTGTCCCAGTCAAAATTGTGCTTACATCAGGTAATGTTTTGTCAACTAATAATTTAGGCGTTTGGTCTATAAATTTTACAATTGCATTAGACACTGCGGCAGTGTTGAAAGCGCTATTATTAGGAGTAGCAGAAAACACTATTGTTTTCGCAGAATGACTTATGGTAGCGGTTTGGTTAGTATAAGAAGTAAATGGAGTATGACCGTCTATTGATATTCTACTAGCAGGTATTGTAGCGTTATCTACATCAAAGCCTTTTACACTTTGAAGCGTTAATGTAGCAGTAGATATATTCGCTGTCAATCGAGATGTTGCTCTTACATTGAAGTGTTCTCCTGTTCTGTCTATAGCATTGTAGTGAATCTGAATGAACGGTGCATAATTATAAGTGCTCAACTCAGGC
>Ga0160423_10000666_pt1 | contig 28469 bp, 60 predicted proteins | sample CRUFie14St8metaG_FD_108191 | JGI IMG/M metagenome (GOLD analysis project Ga0160423, IMG submission 108191) | Marine microbial communities from the Costa Rica Dome - CRUD Field 142mm St8 metaG | ecosystem: Environmental > Aquatic > Marine > Oceanic > Photic zone | place: Costa Rica: the Eastern...
CAATCCAGTTCAAACAAGTGATTTGATTTCATCAACTACGAATACAATCAATGAATTGACGCAATTTAGACAAGCTCAAGCCAATCTAAACGCTACTCAATTGGATCATACTCAAATGCCAAACGGTCAGCAACAAGGAGATTTTTTGCAAAGCTTGGTTTTAGCGTTGGTGACTGGAAATCAAAACGCCGGTAAAGACGATCCATTGGTAGTGCTTAAGCAACTTGAGTTGAACGAAAGAGCAACTGAACGTGCGAGGTCAGACCAACAGATGATGCTACAACTAATGCAACAAAACTCTGACAGAAATATGCAAATGATGTTTGAATTGATGCGAGGTAATGGAAACAGATCCACAATAGAAGAACAAATTATGACTCATGCAGTATCAAAGATGCTCGACCCTCCCGAAGAGCGAGGTTCAAGCACACTTTGGCAAGACATATCGGAAAGTGGTGTTCTTGAACAGGTATCAAGAGGATTGGGCGCAGTTGTTAGTGGTATGCGACAGGTTCCCGCTGGTTCCAATCCATATGAGCAAATTCAACAGCCGTCACCACAACAAAACATGCTGAATTATGCACAAATGAATACACAGCCAACATCAGTTGAACAAATTGTCCACAATCCGCCACCGATACCTCAAATGCAACAGCAACAGCAACCGCCTGCTATTTCTTTTGAAGATAAATGTCAGGCGGTATTTGAGAAGTGTGCGGAATTAGGATTGAATGATCCAAGTTCCGTAGGAATACAAGCTACGCCTGAACAATGGAATGCGATTCTCCAAAATGCAGTCGTAGTATCAGTGCAACGTGGCGAATTCAACTATCCACAAAATGTTGAAGCTCAACTACATCAAGCAATTGGTGAATTGAACATTGTACTTAATGCAAGGAGGCTTGGAGGCTTGCTAGACCAAATCAAGAAGGGCTTGATTGGTATGGATCAAGTGGCTTCCGTTGCAAAGGGCAATCCATTGTTTGAAATGATTCAGGAACTTGGAACAGATGGCATTGTTTCTTTGATGACAGAATACTCGAATGTCGATGCACCTGACATCAAAATCATTGGATGGGACATCCAACATTTACTTTCCGCAGATAACCGACCAATTATTGAACAAGTACTGTCTGCGGTGAACTAAGGAAGTGAGATTATCGGAATAACACAATACAATTACGAACTGAAAAAGACATTGATGCCTGGATTCATGGTCAAGGGTGTTAAGATAGACGATGCATGGGTTGGCCGATGCAAAAGATACATGGGTGACGAGGGGTGTGACCTCAACAGATTGGTCGCTTTCATCAAACGTGGCTTGGTCGATGCTCGAAGTGAGAATTTCAAGGAAAAGGCACTTGATGAGCCTTTGACAGTCGCACAGCAATGGCTTGTCCTCCATCTTTGTTTGAAGGATGGTATTCCAGAGTGGGTTCGAAATGAAGAACTGGATGAGAATGTTCCAGAACTTATCATTCCAGAACCTACGACACAAGGAGTCGTTAGCACAGCTCTAAATGCTGCTATGCGTCCAGTAAAGAGTCTTACTGGTTCTAAACAAGAAGAGGCCGAAGAGCCTGTTCAAGAGCAAACAGATGAGTGATTTTGATGCAACCCGTACTGATGCCCTTAGAGGGTCATTTTGATGATGAAGAAGATCCTTTAGCAACTTACCGGGCAATGGTCAAACAAGATAGAATCATTCGGATCATATTGACTCTCTTTACGGCCATGCTCGTTATTGCAGCGCCGATTGTTTCATATTTGTACCCTGCAACATGGAACATCATACTTTCAACCGCTTTGGCATTTACTATTGGCACAAATCTATTGATTTCTGTTGTTACCGTCAAGGTCGAATCGAAAGCACAACAATTAGAGGAAAGAATGCAAATTCTTGTTCACGAATTGAATCAAACTGCGGAAAGAATGTCGGGTTTGCATGAAACACTCAATATAGCAAATATTCCGGGTGCCATTGATTTGTTTGAAACAGTAAAGAATGAATTCATGCCAGGTTTCCGTTCTTTGGAAGATTTGGACTTACATGTAGTCACAAGTGAAATCAAACGCGCATCGGCTTTCGTTGAAACACTGGACAAGGACAAGATCATGTCCATCGTTTCTCAATATACCGTTCAGAACGTGCAACCGGGTCTAAACCCTTACGAAAACGATGAGCAAGAGTGGTATGAAGTCGAGTTTGAGGATGATTTTGAATTCGATGATGAACCCGAAAAAGATGTTGCAGTCGAGCGCATGAATGTGTTAGAACGGCTTCGAAACATGGCGTGATATTCAAACGGACAAACACTCTGCTATCACCATGGGGGAAGAGATTCGGCTTGAGCCAGTTTCCACCTCCAACATCAAGTTGCGAGGAATTCCTCCAGTATTTCGAGATCGATTGGTTGTCATCAAAGACAAGCAAGGATGGCGTTCTTGGGCTGAAATGTTGATGTGGGTGCATTCAAATCGTCACGATTTTGAGCCAATAAACGCACCCATTTTTGAAGAAAATGAGGGATATATCGTTTGTCGAGACATTCCTTTGGAAATCAAGTACGACTTAGTACGCACTAAGAGAAGGTTAGGCTGGCGAAGGTGGTCTGATCTCATCCATCTTGTATTGAGAGAATTTGAAGGAGAGGAAGAATGATGCATTATCGGATTGTAGTGCATGGCAAACCTATGGCTCAATCGAGACCTAGGTTTTCTTCGGCAAAGGGATTCGTTCGAACTTATGAATTGAAATCCTCAAGAGACAGCAAATCTCACATCCAACATACTGCACTAAATCAAATATCAGAAGTCAAGCAATTGACTGGGGCATTAGCTGTACGAATCACAGCTAAATTTCCTTGCCCGAAGTCGCAACATCGAAAAACGAAACCTGTACAAGCAAAATGGAAGGATAATGGCCCTGATATTGATAACATTGCCAAGCATTACATGGATGCTCTTCTAGCTTCTGGAATGCTTGCTGGCGATGATCGTCAAGTTGCTTCTTTGCAGGTTCTCAAGATTCAGGTTGCTCAAGGCGAATCACCTTGTACGATAATCGAAATCACGGCTCTGGAGGCGCAAGAATGAATGAAAAAGAAGTTGAATTGGTCATGGGTGTTATCAAAGGGGAGTTCAAAGTGCCACCTCAATACGAAGCTCGGCTACGTGCGAGGTTCTTGGATCTAAATTTGAGGCCAGTCGTGAGGGATTCCCCTAATTGGGTGGATGGGGCAAGAGAAGTTGCAAGACAGATCATCAAAGAGGCAGGCGAGGTTACAATAGTCGAAGTCTTGGACGAGTACCCCTTGCCACCAGATGCGTCAAATCGAATGGCTGGAGGTGTTTTCCGCCACAAAATGTTTCAACGAGTAGGTAATAGGACCATACAAGACACAAACAGAAGATGGAGAACAATCGGTGTTTTTGCTTTGAGGTGAGATGATGACAGAAGAACCACAAATGCCTTTTCCTATCGGCGCTGTGGTTCGAAGAAAGTTCAAGAAAGGAAGATTTTACCATTACGGTATTGCCTCTGAATACTATCATCCTGATACAGGTTTACAGATGATTTACCAATTTGGCGGACCATTTGAAGGAGAACCAGGAACAAACACTCTCCGATTGAGCATCTTGAATCGGATTTGGGCTGCAGATGAAGGAAACCATACAGGCTATCATATCGGTGTAACTGATTACATCACTTTTGCAGAGAAAAGGGAGATTGAGGTTGTTGAAGTTCCAGCAGATCCATACCCTGTTATTCAACGAGCAAAATCATTAATGCACAGGTCTGATTACAATTTGTTGACGAGAAATTGTGAGCATTACGCTAACTTTGCTTTTCATGGCACATGGAGTTCGAACCAAGCTGACAATCTTACAGTAGGCACGGTTCTTGATGGGGTCAAGATGATCTTCGGGTCTATCTTCAAAAAAGACGGATTGTGAATGACATGACAAAGACATTAAGAGGTTTGAGTCATTCAAGAAAATTTATGGAACAAGACGATTTGCGATTGAGGGAATTATTCGGCCCTATCAAGGGAGACAAAATGAGTTACAAAGGAAAAATGTGGACAATTAACAAATGTACAATGAGCAATTCTGAAACAGGGATGTATGATTACAACATTCTCGCTTCCGATGATGCTCAAACTCTCAAAGTGAGAATCCCTGTGGAAGATTTGACCAAGAACGGTTGGTCATGGTATGTTGGCAAATTCCCATATGAGTTGGAAATCGATGAAGCGCCCGGATTATTTCACGTCGTTGATCCGTTTTATCAAAATACATTTGACGTGAGAGCAATCGATGGAAAGGTAGCAACTGCGAAAGCTCAAGCTCTCTTTCAGTCGGACAGTAGCCATTTCATTGTTCACAAAATATTCAACATCAAAGTGATACCCTCCGCTTCAAAAATGGTTTGTCAGTTGCGTCGAGCGATAGCTTCTGTACCGTATGACAGTGGACCTTTTTCTGATGCGGCTTGCCATCCAGAAGAGGTGCCCACAATAGGCTCATCGAACACCGAACGTGATCTTACAATTCTTCAAGATGCTTTGGAAAACGCCTTTGGCGAATTCTATGGTTCAATCGTTTGGCAAACACTGGGAGATGGGGTGCCACATTCCACAGAAGATTTTCATATACTGGAGATGCCTGCGATAACTGATGCCGGCATATAAATTCAAAACTGATGGTTCGCACTTATCAAAGGTTGCAAATCGTCGTCCCGCTTCGACTGGTTTTGGATGGCACCTGTTTGGAGAAAACGGCTACATTAATCGCATGGCCGTCAAGCCAATCATTCCCTCTTCAAACAATGTAGCCGAATGGTGTGCAGTGATTGATGCTGTCGAGTACACCCTCGACAATCTTGTTGATGTTTCTGAACTTTCAATCGAAACAGACTCCGAATTGGTCGTCAAACAGATTTCTGGGGATTATGCTGTCAAGAAAGACAATCTCAAACTCTTGAAAGCGAGATACGATCAACTACTGAACCAAGCTGATTTCCCAATCGTTGTGAAACATATCCCGCGTGAAGAAAATCAAATCGCTGACGCCCTTAGCAAGATTGCTTCGCTTCTAAACGATTAAAGGGACAAGACTGATGCATCTTTCCATGAGCGAATGGGAAGAACGCCTACAACGCCAACAAATGTCCAGAAATCCACAGGTGGAACAGCATGATGATGCCGATGACCTTACATTGTCATTTATCGAATCCATGGAGGAAATCAAGGCAGAAATTGAATCCATCAAGGATTCAAATGGAACTCTCTTCACTGCATTACAGAACATGTTAAACGAAATAATGATGAAAAATGCAGAGGCATTGATCCAAGCGAATAATCAATTCATGCACTTGATTATGAGAAAGCTCGATGAGCTTGAGGACAGGATTACAAGTGATGAGCCGGCTTTCACAAACGTGCTTTATTCAAGCCCAGAGTTATTCAATGAAATTTCTTCACGAGAAGACGCTGATGAGCCTACGAAAGAGGATGTCAAGGAAGATGCGTATAAGTATTTGGAAGGCTCACCAATGGGTGAGGAAAAAGAGGTCGCTCCCGAAGAAGAGATACCGGCTGATGTCATCGAAGCCTACAACAAATATGCTGGCAAACAGATCAAATGGACTGATTTCGTCAAGATCTGTGGAGGCGTAAAGTTGGCCGGCAAATACAAGCGAATCTTGTCGTCATCCTCATAGGGATAAACCCCGTGCTACTTCCATGGCCGATGACCTTACACTTGCGTATCTGAATCGGCTTAGGTCACTGAACCAACATTCAGTCGTAAATGACATGCAACTTTTGGATATTGCATTACGACTTGGTGCTGTCGATGACGATATGGACCCTCATTATGCATCATATCGGCCCCTTTCGCAAGTATCAGATAAGCAATTAGGGCAAATGCTCGATGACTTAGCAATCGGAGTTGAGGCAGAGAGAGTCAACCCAGGTGAAGCTGTTGGCATAACAACAGCACATTCTATTTCTGAACCAATCACACAAGCAACAATGAGAACTTTTCACTACGCAGGTGTGTTGACAAAGGTATCTCCTTTGATTCGTTTGAATACTGATGTCAGCATGTCAAACCCTGACTTCATCAATTTGGCGATTGCCTTCAAGCCCCCATACAACAAGGATTATGATTTCGTCAAAGAATTCGCCTACAAGTTATCTCGAACGAAATTGCGTAATATGAATGTTTTGAGAGAAACCGATGAAATAGGAATTGATGGCAAACCGGTAAAAGTCAATGTCCCTTCTGTGATCGTTGCTAGAGACAATATGGAATTCCGAGAACATAAGATTGCTAAAGAAATGAGCGCAGTTCAAGCTGAAATCGACAACTATTCAGGAAATAAATTTCGACCCTACACCCCGCAAGAGGCTGCCATAAAATTACCGATATTCCAAAAAATGGGTTTGCCCCTTCCTGAATTTTCAAATGAATACACCGCCGAGTATCAAAGTTTGATTGATAAGAAAGCCCAAGTGTATCGAGAAGGTGTTGAACAATCCCTTGAAGTCGGAAAAAACAACACATTCATTGTTTACTTGTTGAAAGATGCACCGATTACACCAGGCCAATTGTTCAAAGCTGTATTTTTACAATTTAAGGAAGGCGATGGATCTTATCGCACCTATGGCAAGCAGCCAACACTTTCAGAACCTAACCCTCTTTACGAGATTTTCAAGAATGCATCTATCGAACCCATCGAGACCGAATACAATGGTGAAGAAGCATATGCGCTTATGGTGAACTTTCCCGGTTTACCTTCACGACTGTTTCAAGGTCTTATGGATGAAATGATGAACATTGAGATATGCAACAATTGTAAACACCCTACTACTTTGGCTAAGTTAATCAATTCCAAAAAAGCAAAGACGAGTGAAAAGATTGATGCATCGGAATGGGATGATTCAGCGCCCATCGACTCTTACTATGAGAAAGTCATACAAGTTCTCAAGGAATCTGGAATTCAACAAAACCCACCGGATGAAGAAGAAGACACTACTGGCATCATAGAGATTGACACATCCGAATTGGATAAGCTCATTTTCGGAACTGCTGACAATACCGAACACAAGCGATGTAGGAATTGTGATCATGGTTGGCTTCATTTCAATTATGGAAAAGAATCTCGAAACCTCATGCTTGGTCCTGTTGCAGTCGATGAGGATGGAAAATTCATCGAAAAGATGCAATACTCGGTTATGACCAATCGAGGATTGTCGCCAAAAAAAGATTCGTTCACATCCTTAGAGGGCAAGCCGACTGCGGGATTCAATGATCGCTTTACAATAAAGGCAGATGACAAATTCGTTTATCCTGGTCTTGGGGCATCGATAGGCATGAGTGCAATAGGATACGGGATTTCGGACTATCCTTTGCAGCACACAGAAGATGGTTCGTGGATTGCGGAGCCTCAAGATGGTGAATACTACATCATCGCTACGATCAGCAACGATGAGCGAATCGGTAGTCGAAAAAGCGGATATATTGGCCAAGGTGGTTGGCTTCGAGCAGTTAAGACCTTTTCTGGCATGTATGGAATATTAGATTTCGACAGGACAACCTGTAACGATGTTCGCCAAGTCGAGAATGTTTTAGGCATAGAAGCCGCTAGAACCGTTCTTTTCCACAACTTGATGAAAACCATCACCGATGCTGGAGAAACGCATTTGAAGCACGCTCTCTTGCTTTCTGATGCCATGTGCGCCCACAACTCGGTCAAGACTGCTCCAGCAGGCAGAGGGTCAATTGTAGGGATGAATTCACAGATGGGCAATCGAACCGAAGTCATGAGTGACGGTGAGATTCTGAATTATGGTTCAGTTCTCGCACAAGCCTATGAAAGACAAGTGCAAGTTGTTTTAGATCGTTCTATCGTAGGCATGATTGATGATTTGCGGCATCCAAAATCATCAGCGATTGTTGGCGTACCGCCACGATTTGGTACATTGGGAGATAATACCGAAGGCAAGTATTCAGCTCCTGAACTCGATGACGCCTTACGACATTATGTGGACTTTGCAACTGGCAAACCCAACGGTAAACAAAGGCTTGATGAACTTCTAAGCATGACATCAAACGCTAACTTGCTTTTGACAATCAACAAATATTTCAGCATGCTCGAAGAAGAAATGAATCGGCTATGTTTGGAACAAACAAGCTTTACGTGGACAGGAGATAACGGTTTGTGGCACGAAATTCCTGTTCAGTACAAATTGCCTGTTCACGAACTTCAACGAAACAAAAGGTCGCAGATTCTTTCGAACAAAGAATTTGCAGACTTGTTTGAGCATTATGGCGTGATTCGAGAGCTTAACGAATACATCATCTCATTCATGCGAATCGACTGATGGAAATTTTCTCTCCAATTCCTCACGAACTATTTTTCGAATGTCAGAATAAATCTGTGTCATAAGAAGGACACACAACAGTTCTATGTCAGATTTATTCATTTACAACAACTCAACACGCATTCCAAGACTGCGATGCGATGGTTTTGTGTTGATTACTTTCAATTTCTTTTTCTCTGTTTCATCTCTTGGAACTTCATTTACTGTGGTAAGATCGTATTCGCCTGCTTTGTAAAGAGTCCATTTAGCACTGATGTCTTTTTTGTTCTCTCCTTTGTGCATCTTGCGAAATTCGTTCCATGTGATTTCAAGTCGATCCATGTCAGCCATGAACAAAACCAAACGGTTTGTCCGTTTAAGCGTACCCCGACTTGCAAGAGGCCAAAAAAAACTGCAAGGCTCAAATATCAGAAAGCCTTGCTTTTTTTGGGGGTCGCTGGCCCTATTGGGGTTTCATACCCAGCGACCTCCACCTATGTCAAATCAGTACTGTTTCTCCAAAAAATTCGTTTGACGGGGCGGAATGAGACATAGAGTTCCAGAAAGTTTGTCAATCACTTCTGGGTTTGTGCATTTTGCATGGCAACAACCTGAATACCACCGTGCCAAACCGATTCTGCCGTGTTCCGGCAATCCAACACCCATCCAAACATCAACACTTACATGAACACCAACATCGTCTTCTTTGATAGCGATACTGATTGGCTCGTTGCAAGCTGTACAATGCGGCCTAACATTCTCCCAACATTCAGGGCCGAAACCCAACATCTTTGATTTCTCGTCGTATATTTCACGATTACATCTTTCACATCTGCATCTCTGACGGATTTTGTACATGTCAAATCAACGAAGAAGTGCATCCAGAAAATCTCTGACATCACTCAACAGTTCTTCCGCCTCTGCAAGCGTATTGCCTTTTTCGCACGCAGTACGCAAACGCTTCGCTTCATCAACGTGGTCCTTCCACCTAAACGGCGCACGTGTCGGTTTTCTGATCCATGCTTCTTCGAAACCCGCCTTGAACATCAAGTAGTACAATCTCTCTTCTTCCTCTGTAATTCCTTTCACATCAAAGTCCCTGTAAAGGATTTCTTTGAATTCATCAAATTTCGGTATGGTTTTTGCAAACTCATTGTTGTACATGTTAAATCTCAAAGCTCGCCTCCGTGCTTCATTGCAATATCTCCTTCAAACCACAATGCAGCGCAAGGGAACAAACCACTTTCATCACTCCAAATGTGTTCAGCAACTCTTGTTTCCAAGGCGATGTAGTAATTTCTCAAAAACTCATCAGCTTTGTCATGGATTGCTTTCTTATTCGAAACCAACCACTCTTTAAGTAAATCGGTGGTAGGATGATTTACAAACCAATCCTGTCCGAACATTCGTTCCATTTCCTCTGTTTCTGATCCATCAGCCCATGAAAGTGCATTCGATATCGAATCCCAAACCATGTTTGATACATCTCCAGCCTCGTTGTTGAAGCAGTCGATGAAATACCAGATGTTTGGTCTTCCAGTCGCCATCTTAATCCAAGTTGGTAGCCTTTCCCAATCCTCAGCCCCCCAAGACCTTTCATTATTGTGCCATGCATCAATCCATGAATCGTCAAATCTTGGGTCGATGGAATGCACTTTTGATTGCAAGTAATTAGCTCTCTTATTCAACAGAATACGCAACACATCTTCGTCAGCTTGTAATTGTTCTCTTCCACTAAGCCTAAACCATTCTTCCTTAATCGGTGTTTCCGTCATGTTAAATCAATCGTTCCGTTCAATGTTCTCGATAATTCTGAAAACTTCCGTTTCTTTCTCCCACATTTCCTTCAATTGCTTGTTGAAAGTGTGGAAGTTAGCATCTTCGAAAGCATTGAACATCGTCTGGAATATTTGCTCACCATCCCAATTGAAATGTTGTGCAATCAAAATTCCCAATGCCTCTGCGTCAGAAGCCTCATACTCCTTCTCGAAGGCAGTCGCCTTCTTTTCCTCAATCACTTGCCTCAATGGTCGTGACGAGAAGTAAGAAACCAACTTCAAGAATACATCACTCCAACAATCCTGAATAGCACCAGGATCAGTATGTCCTTCAATCGGTCTTGTTTCTGCTTTCAATACCGTCATCAAATCTAAAATTTCAATTTGCTCTTCGTGGCTCATGTCAAATCAATCTTCTTAATCACCCAATAGGTAAAGTCAATCAAAGAAAATAACGCCATTACTGTAATGAATACCATCAGTAGTTCCATCTTCATTCCTCAATTTCCAATACGCTGATTTCGTGCTGTAATCCAGTCCAAGTTTCACAAACCTTTGATGTTTTGCGAGCATCGGCCCAAGTTGGTAGTTTGTCACACCATCTCTATGCCTTTCATTGATGTACTCTTGAATTTGATGTGTGTTCAACACTCTCTTTCCAGTTTTTTCAAATGCTTCTATTGCTAGCTTCTTAATTCGCTTCAATTGAGCCATGTTAAATCACACCACATGAACGCCATGTGGTCCCAACCACTCGTCAAGAACATTTCGCATATTCTTTCGATGTTCTTGCCATACTTCTTCACTATAACTAGCGAATGCCGGTTTGTTCTCTTGACTAAGAACCCACCTCATGCTTCGTATCAATGATTCAAAAAAGGTACCTCCAAAGTCTCCCTTTCCGCCTTTCTTCATATCAAAACGGCCACTATACGTGAAGCCGTTTGTCCAGATCACTTCGAAATCAGTTTTGTTGTACCCAACTTCAGGTGCAGTTTTGCCCCATTCGAATACATGCATCAAAACATCTCCTTCGACATCGTTTGTTCTAACAACTCGAATAGGTGGAGCATGAATCGTATTATGTTCGGCATTCCATTGCCCATCAAATCTGACCTGTTCATCTTTGCTTGCGAAAATGATTCCGTAGCATTCTCCAATCTTTCCTTCTGCTCTCCATAAGTTCACTTGTTGCACAGTAGTCATGTTAAATCAATCACGCCATTCATTCGAAGCGTTCTGTGATTTTTTCAATAAGTCCGAGCAATTCATAGTTGAATTTGCTATTTTCGCACATACCTTTCCAAATCATTGCTTCTTGACAGAGATTATATATTTCGTCCATTGCTTCTTCAAGATTCATGTCAAATCAATCACCAATCGTAAACAGGAAACTGTTCACAGATATCGCAATCTGCATCAAAAAGAATCAAAGTGCAGTCGTTTTCGATTGCAGATTTCATGATTGGCTCAAGCCAATCCTCCACATATACATCAGTTACCCAAACTACATATCCGTATTCAAATTTTCTTACCCTGCAATCACCAAATCTTGGAGCTGTATTGGGCATGTGCCCTGTTGAAAGAGCAAGAACTTTCTCGAAATGTCCATCATCCATGTCAAATCAATCACCAGATGGAGGCTTCCGCCCCGCAATGAGGGCACTTCGTCGGCCTCTCTAAAATCTCATACGCTTTGTACAGATCATGTGCTTCGTCTTTCTCAAAGGTAGCATCACAATTCTCACAAGTGTATTTACGAAATCTCCCAAATTCATCTCGAAGATTTTGGCTCATTCGTCATCCATTCCGCTGTTTGGCCGAATCACTTCATCAATGTATTCCAAAATTCGATCTTGAAAATCAATTTCAGCTTCAGGCCAAATCGTATTTCTGATGTGGTTTTCAAGCTCTACAAGCTCATCCTGTGTCAATTTTCCTACAAATTTAGCAATCAGTCTTTCAGTGAAATCTCCACTATTCCACCAATCACTTATCCAATATAGCAAATCTTCCATGATTGCTGCATGTCCTTCTTCATCCATGTCAAATCATCCAACGATGGCTTGCTTGATGCAAACCCCGCCTTCATCAAAAGTTCTCTTGACAATGTTCACATTCATGCTCACACAGGTCAATTTCTTGTCCATCGCTGCATCGAATGTATCATACACGCCAACTTCTCTCCAGCCACCAACAATGACTGCGAAACGATCATCCATCGTTAAACCCCCTTCGGATAGTCGTCTTTCCAACTAATTTCTTCCAGAGTTTGGTCTTGAGGTTTGTGTTGTATCACATTCTTCAAATTACGATAAATGTCTTCAACCAAATCCGCATTGACAATGAAACAATCAAGTTTTTTCTCATCAACTGGGTTCAACCTCATCTTCACGATATTTTCTGATTCGTCCATCAAGCAATGATGCCATAACAATTCACAAACATCCATCGCCAATCCCCTTATCTTTTCTGCTTCTTGTACACTGAAACCTCTGGTTCCATCATATAGTCCCATGTCAAATCTTACGAGGCTTGAGCCAATATATCTCTCATCACTGGAGGACATACTGCATTTCCTAAAGCTCTCACTGCTCTTGCTCGACCAGGAGCAAGAATGTAATCATCTGGAAATCCCATGCAACGCTTGAGTTCCGTCAGAGTCAATCTTCTGAATCTGTCACCATCAACCAATTTCCAATGGTCTTGTGTGGTGATCGTGCGGATTGGCTCATCCAAAGGCACTCCTTTGTGTCCTGTCGTTTGTTGCATAAGGAATGTTTTTCCACATTTCTCTTTGCCAGCTTTGATCCGTATTGAGTCGCCTTTGCAAGCATCCTCTACATTTCTCCAGCCTTCATCTGTATCTTCCATCACATCCAAAAAGCTTGGGATGTAATCTGGTTCATCAAATGTTAGTCGAGGTTTTTTACCGATTCGACCAACATAAAACAGTCTATTCCGTATTTGCGGTACGCCGTGATTCGTAGCCGTTAGAACGTGTCGTTCCATATGGTAGCCCATTGCTTCGATTGTTTTCAACCATGCATCGTGTAACTCCCAATTGGTGAAATTCGGCACATTCTCAACAACTACCCATTCAGGGCGTTTGATATCTAAACATTGGACAGTTGCCCATGCTGTGGAACGCAATTCCTCATGAAACCTCCTTCGTTTGGGCTGACTTGCCCTGCTGTGACCTTGACATGCAGGTGAGGACATGAGTACATCATGATCGGGCACGGTATGATAATTGTGTCCGATTAAATCCTCACAAACATGCATCGTCTGTGGATGGTTCTTTTTGTGAGCTTCAATTGCATACCCATCATGGTTGCCTGCCCAAATCACTTCATGTCCAGCTAAGGTCGCTCCAAAAGATGAGCCACCTGCGCCTGCAAACTGATCTATCGTGTTCATGTCAAATCAAATCTCGAACTCGTCTTTGAAACGCTTAATTGCTTCTTCTTTTGTGTAGCCCGAATATCTTCGACTCTCCCTATGGTTTCCAACCATGGCTGAAATCTCTATCGTTTCGTTTCCAATACAAACGCTAATTTCGTTGTCCATGTCAAATCTATTCATCATCCCAAACGATGTACTCTTCCAAAGGGGTATCTCGAATCACCAAGTTCATATTCAATTGAACCGTTCCCTCAATCCCATCATACCGTTGAAGCGTAAAATACACTTCATCACCATCATGCGTAACTTGCGTTATCTTGAATTCCATGTTCAATCATTTATCTCGATTTCAGACCAGCCGAATCTGTCACACATGTAGTAACTTCCATTGAATTTGCATATGTCGCCTACTGACATTGAACACATATCAACCGTTACGTGTCCATTGTGAAGCGTAGTGTATGGAAGCAAGGGCTCCAATAAACCCTGTTCAACCATGTCCATATGCGCTCCACCAAATGCATTTCCAATGCCAAAACCTTCCTCTAAGGTTTCAGCTTTGATGTTCGCTACTGCTCTGTAATGCTCAAAGTATTCTGGCAACCATGCCTCTGAACCTTCAAACTGACAATTCATCTTCGCTTTTACCATTGGGTACTTCCTTTCAGCAGCATTCCAACCGCCATCTGGTCCGTTCAAAAAATCAATAATTTCATCTGTGTATTTTATTTGATACAAGGTGATCATGTTAAATCAAGAATCGTTCCACTTTCGAACTTCTTGTAATCGTTGGCACTCTACATACGCACCATCAATCGTTCCGTCGTATGGTGCCCGTAGTGTCCAGCCCTTTTCTTCACGATCCGTAATCTGTTCTAGCAGAGCTTCGCCTGCTCGATTCCAGTATTGCTTGGTTTCTTCGTCATACGAATACATCGCTCGAAGAAATGAAACAGCAAAATCAACCGGATCAGGTCGTTCATCAGCTAAAAATGAAAACGGATCACCACTTTCTAAATCATAACCAAAAATGAGATACTTCTCTGTGGGTATCATTCTTCAAACCTCAACCGTATCGAAGAGGCCATGATGTCTCGAACATCTTTATCGCTGTACCCTTGTTCTTTGTTCCACCTTGTTACCAAGGATTCAGCACTCGCTCGTGCAGCAGCATAATCAATTTGCCCTTTCTCATCGGTATAGTTCTTGAAATAAGCCAAATACCAAGGAGCTTGGTGTTCATCACTTCCCGTCATTGGGAAGTACCCCGCTACATTCTCTTTTACAATGCACCATATGATGCCTACATCGTCAATTTTGTCAGCGTTGTATGCAACAACTCTTCTGCCATCGATTTCCATGTTAAATCAGCCAGTTTATTCAAACCGTACAAAACAAAATTCCTTGCCTTCGTGAAAATAAATCGGTGAAGCTTGACCAATTTTCAATTTCAACACATCTTCTTTGTATTTCTCATCAATCATATTCGCGTTCATCAGGACACCCTTCGGGTCGTCCCGACCTTCCCAACCACGTCCCTTCAAAGGAAATGGCCCTTCAAACATCATCCATCGAGCGTTTTCCATGTCAAATCAATTCACTCGTAATACCATTCATTCTTAAGCCAATCGATGGCATCGGGAAGATCAAAAACATTCTTTGGAATGATAATCACTTCGGCTTCGTATGTATTTTGGAAGCCTGTTTTTCTCAAAGCTCTCGAATCCGAAGTGTTGCCAGTAAATTCAGACAATTCCCCATCTAATTCGTTCACTTGTCGAGCAAATTCTTCCGCTGCTGAAATTCTATCAAAAGGAATCACAGCCTCAATCTCATTTTCCCAATGCTTCATTAGCACTATTGCTGTCGCTTCACGGTTCATGTTAAATCTGTTTCACCAGGTCCAAACGATCCGATAAGTCGGAGCATCTGGATTATCTGACTTGTTGTAAAACAACAATAACTTCGCACCTTTCGGTATCTTCACTGCTTCTTCGACATTCCCTTCGAAAGCAACCTTGCTGCTCTCGGTTTTAGGAGGCCACAAAGCTCCAATTCGATGATACTTCGTATGTGCCACATCATGCAACTTCTTTGCTACTAGAAAGTGCGCGTCTTCAAAAGACGCACCTTCCCCAATCAATTCATTCACCATTGAGTCGTACTCGGTTCTGTCCATGTTCAATCTTCTTCAACAATATCCTCATTCAGCATTTCATACATCATGCCAATTTCGTTCATAAAAAAACGCACTCCATTGACTTCCAACTCGGTTGGAATCTGACTGGAATCGCATAACGAATCATTCATCGGCAACGGGAACTCGATGATGAATTCACCTTCCCCTGTTGGTACAAAGGCTCCGTATCGACTCAAATGCTTCTCAAACCACAACCTGACAAACGAGACTTCCATCTGTTTGGCTTCATTCATTACACTCATATCTGACATTACCATTTTTGATCTCAAATTTCTCTTGAGTTCATCACTTGCTAGGTTGGCCATGTTCAATCTGTTGCACCGCAAAACGGGCATTCTTCGTAATCGCTGAATAACACAACAAGGCACTTTGGCTGTTGTTTGCACCAATTTGCAAGGGTCGTGTATTCGCATTCTTCTATCTCCAACATCTCACGTTCTGTCAATTCTTCCATAGTTGGCGGATGTAGCTGTTGGAGATAAAAGCTTCTCACGTTAAATCATTACCAAGTGAATACTTCAAAGTGGCAAGCATATTCATTCGAGCATTTTGTCACAATCGTTCTTTCATCGTCGTGTACTTCGAAATTCATTTTGCTTTTACAGCAAGGGCACTTTACCTCTTCAAATCCTACAATCAAATTTGCAATACCGTGCTTTTTGATTTCTTTATCCATCACCATGATTTCCTCCCACAACCATTGTGGAATTTCTCTATCTTCAAGAATCATGCATCCAGACTCATCGCACATCTCACACGGATCATCAATCCCAAGAGCGTGGTCCCAAAGACCACCAGTTCCCTGACATTCAGGACAATTCACTTCAATTTGCATGTCAAATCATTCAATAATCCAAACCTCTCCGCAATTCGGGCACACCAAGTTGTTGTCTGATGTACCGCGTTGAAAATATCGAGGTTTCTTGCATGAGCCGCAATCTATTGGAAAACCTTTTCCTGGCACCTCAACAATCTGTTTAGGCTTTTTTCTGGGGTGTTTATCCGACCACTTCGCCATGTCAAATCATAATTTTAGCTGTGTAAACATAATGCCTACTGGCTCATCACACATTTTCGCTACTTCTTCTTGTATTTGCCAAATCGCACGAACGATGTCTTTTTGCACATCCAATTTTGAGTGAAGTTCTTCGTTCTCTTCTTCGATCGTGTCCAACATCTCTTTCAGTTTCTCATGCATTTCTGTGAGATTTGCAACCTCTTCTTCCAGTTCTCGAATTCTTTTCAACAGCGGCATCCGGTTTTTGGCTGCCTTGTCTATTCCGTCCATGTCAAATCATTTTGAATCTTCCCAAATTTTCAGGTAAATCTCTCGCAATTCATCGTACACTTCTTTGATAACATCTGTCCCGTTCCTCTTGAAAGTCCAATCGGCAACAGGAACAACATCGCACCATTTATCACCAGTGAGCATGAATTTTGCACTCTGGGAATCGGCTGTTGGATGCTCAAAAACAACCCAAGTTTCCTCGTAATTGAGACCTTGGTATGCTACTTCTTCTGCATTACTGACATCAAGGCCAGAGTTTCGAATAACATCATCTCCACCCCATGCCCTCATCCGTTTTACTTCATATCCTCGTTTGAACATCTCATTGACAAAGTGCGTCAATCCGTCCAAACCAAAAAAATTCATACGCATGTTAAATCACGAAAAGAATTGATCGTATATCCACAACAATGGGAAGATCGCTACAAAGAAGATGGCAAGTCCAAGCAAATACAAGATACCGAATCCAAGCAGTCCTACTCTTCCTAAGAATCCTGTGTCCTTCGACTTCCTTTTTGACCACTCCAAAGGAGCAGCCATCCACTCAAAATCCACTTCTAGCTTTCCCATCATTCATTCCACCTTCAGTTGTAAAACAAACCTTTCGCTCATGTTAAATCAATCCGAGAATTCCTCGGTTTTATCCAAAATACCAGCGATGAGGGCGATGTTGCATTCCTCCCCGTCATCTGTCATATGCCCAGTTTGAGTCAATAAATCAATAATTGCCCAACCTTCCTTTACATCATTGTGGACTTGCAAGTGCATTTTCACTGGAATTTCCCTTGACCCAAGCATTTCTGCAATATCCTCCAACCCTTTGACCAATTGATCAATGGTTAGCACTTACAATTCCTCCACTTCGGTTGCGTCATACAATACCGCACAATCGCCTTTGTAAAACCATGTGCATTCTTCATTTGCCACTATTTCCACCCCTATTTCTTGGGCATCTTCCTCATTTAGGGCCTTTACTGTGACATCAAAATGCTTGACAATGTAAACGCGTACCCTATATTCCTTCTCTTCTTGTTCACTATCGTGATTCATGTTAAATCAATATCAATCAACTTGAATTGAATGGGATTTCGCGTAAACTGTGATTGTATGTTCAGCTCCGCATTCTTCAATCTTGGATCTGTTTCGATGGTCGGGAGGCCCAGTGACAGTGTTTTCGCAAGTATAGTCAAATACAAATTCCAAATTCTCTCCGTCATTCGAGGCCATTGCCATATCATAATCAAATTCAATCCTACATTCTTGTCCACATTTGTCACAATAAAAACCGTAATCAGATGCCATGTTAAATCATCAGTAATCTGAATCCACACGTGGAGCCAGAAACATATCAAGTTTCAATGGGGTGCAATCTTTGTACCCCAAATCAACATTACATTCAATCTTTAGTGGAAAGTTGTCGCCAAAATTCAAAGTCAATTTCTGTCCTTTGAGTTTCTTAATCAGCGGCAGCACGTAAGTTATCGAATACGATGCCTGCGACGGCGTATTTTCACCATCCCAAGTCCCTTCCATCTTTGCATATGTTTGCTTCATTGGCCCACTCATTCCCTGCGGATTCACTTCAGCCCATACTGCTTCTCCATCTGTTCTCAAAAAGAACAGATCGCCATGTAGTTTACACCACTCTAGCGATTTCAGAAATTCATCAGCGTCAACCTCGACTGATTCTGGCAACTCTATCTTGGGCAATGTTGGCGGCGAGGCCATCGTTGCATCATCAAGTGGTTGATCCGAGAATCCAAGCCCTCCAATATCAAGAGAGTATCTTCCCTTTTGACTATCAAGCGACAAAACGCATGTTTTGGCTGGTTGACGATTTTCGCCTCGGCCTTCAAACTTCGTTGCTCCAGCCTTCTTCAAGGCATCGAGCATGTTTTTGAATTCAAACGCCAATCGTTGTCCTTTCTCTGGTTTGCTACAATCTCCATATTGAAGTTTAATCATACAAACGTGGCTTGTATCAACGTGTCTTGAGCTAAAACCATCTTCGAAAATCTCAATTCGACCATCTTGAATGATGGTCGTAGCGAATTCCAAATATCTCATCATATCATAGGCAGGGATGTTCAACAACTCGTCCTTCTCAATCATATTTTTTCCTTGTTTCTTTTTCATCGAAACTGTCATGTCAAATCTTAATCTTTAACTTCCACCCTCAAAAGAGTGAACCTCTCTGTAATTTCCAATTCTTTGCCCTCCCACATCAATTCAACATGGGGGCTCAAGGAATTCTTACCAGGACAAACGATCACGTGCTTCGTCAAAGCTTCTCGAGCGTTTGTTCCTTTGATGTCTCCTTTTTCTGGATGTGTAAATCGTGCTTTACAAAAAATGCATTCAAGCTCAAAGCTATATCGAGCCATAGAACCGACACGCATCCAGGTCATCTTTCACTTTTCGGGGAATGGTACTTTCGTGCTTTTTCAAAAAGTCAGCATACCACCCTAATCCCGATTCATCCTCTACATTGTTCAACTTCCATGTCAGAAGCGTTGCTCCTATCACTTTCGCATCGTCGTATGGGACAAGAAAAACCCAATCGCGCCTTCCACAGGATTGTTCAAAGTCTCCGTATTCGACCCAACCCTTTGTGTTCTTGACGCCGAGGCTGTCCCCCCATCTTTTGAAGTTGGGACTTTTCTTTGGGTCGCTCCATGTCCATTCAACGACCATTGCCACATAATCCGTAAGATCTAAGCTTTCCAAGTCTAGCATGTCAAATCAATCAACCCATGGATTCTCTATCCATGTGCCGTCATCATTCCAATTGGAGTCGTGAAAGAAGACGAGGTAACTTGACCAAACATTTGTGTCTTCCAAACTCCATGCTGAAAACCTACCTTCTCGCTCCATTCGCCACTCTTCATAAGCTTCTTCGAGTTTGTCGAAGATAAAAGCCATGTAACGTGTTCCGTCGATGCTAATTTCATCCACGCCTTTTGCGTATTCAAGACCACCATAGTACATGAATTCACGCTCTCGGCCTCTTTGAAAGGCAATCCCTGATTTCCCTTCATCCAATAAAACCATGAATCGTGTTCCGTTTCGATGAACTTCATTTCCATTTCTCAATTTCATTTTTTCGAATTCTTCATCTGTTAGCAACCTTGCATCCCAAGTGTTGCCGTCAAGATCTCTTGCTTCCATGTAAAATCAAATCATCTCTTTTCCCAGTATTGTTTGTTATCATAACAACAATTGTAAGGCCCACAGTACCATGCTGTTCTCCACATACCTTTGTCCACCACGCCTTTGGTGGTTCCGCAAGCTTCGCATCGCTTTTCCATGTTAAATCACCGCATGGTAACATTGTCGAATACTCGTTCCAAAGTCACCATGTCAAAGTATGCAGAACTTTTGAGGCCGTTCTTGACCGCGTTCTTTCTCCGCAATTCGAAGACTGTTCGTTCTTCACCTTGTATATCCTCAATAACCACGTTCTTCTTCAATCCGTAATTCCTCATCGTGTCGCCAAAAAAGCGCATGTTCTCACGAGCGAAGAATACACTGTCATGAACCAATTCCAAATACAGTTTCAAATCGCTAACATTCTTGATTACCGATCCAAAATATTCTGGCCCGACTGTCTCCCAGCTAGGGCCTAAATTTCTTTTCCACCAATCTTCCCATTCGTGCATGTCAAATCAAATCCTATTCCTCTTACTTTCAAGAGCATTTTTAAGACTGATGGCGTGTGTGCGGTCTTCTTGATTTATGTCAGACCACACTCTTATCATCAATTCGCCTTTATCAATTTCGATTGAAACTTGTGAGCCATAACCGTCAATTGAACCCGCATCTCCATATCCTTTGAAGGAAATCCAAATGGCCTCCATGACATCGCACTTGTTTGACCAAATTTTGAAAGGGATGTCATCCGATTCAGACTCTTGATCCCACGGTTTCAAAACGCCTTTTGCGAGAGTCTTGAAATGCGGCTCATTGTTCCACCAATCTTCATATTGTACCAAATTCGTAAATTCCGATTCAGTCATGTCAAATCAAATCATATCCGTGTCAACCCTTGCAAAGTGCTGCGCTTCCCTGTTAGCTGTATGTCGTATGTGATCGCAATGCACATCACCCCACACATCTTCCAAGTAATCATCTGCATCCGCCTGAATTTCGATATGAGCAATCATATCACTAATTTCTTCAATCACTCGACCTAATGCTTGTTGCCAAACATACGGCAAGTCATCGTAGTGAAAATCCTTATCTGATACAATCGGCCACCAGGTTGCATAAATATCCCAATTTGGGTGATAGGCGCTCGCTTCTTCAAAAGCAACCGTTACAGGCAGTTCAAGATTTCCCCAACGCCCATCATGCGTTTTTTTCAGACACTCTTGATATTCAGTAGTCCTTTCGTACTCCATTTCCCTCAACCAATCATGACCCCAATCCATCAGTTTCTCATGAAATTCGTCATCATAAAATAAGTTGATGTCAGGATGATGGATGTCGAATTCATCAAACTTAGAATGTTTGAAATCATAGTTCAACAAATCTTCAATTCGCTTTTTCGAACCCTCAAGTTCAAGTTTATCCCATTTTGGTTTGTAAACGATTTCATTGAACTGATTCGATTCTCCTTCATATGAAACCGCAATATCTCGTGGTTTGTCCTTGTCGTCGTAATCATCAAGCCCTATTTGCCTCATCACGGGCACGTATTTTTTTTCAACCGCAGCCATGATGTTTGTGTGTGGCGCGTAGCGAATTTCGCTGAAATCCGCCTTCACCAGTTCCTTTTTCGCTAAGAGCAAGAAATCTAATTCCACATACCAGTCGAATGGATTGCTAACACCTACGAATATCACAAAGTTCGTGTCATATACCTCCGCTTTGTTGACGCAGATCACATCTGAATTGTCTTGGTAGCCTGAAGCAAATCCTGTCGCATTTACCATGTAGTCCAATTGTACCTTGTCCTTGAAAATCGATTCCCAACATTGAGGGCCATACCCTCGTTTCTTGGATTCTTTATCCTTCAATTCTTTTCCACATTTTTTGCAGTTCAAGGTCATGTCAAATCTTCATTCATCCTTACGAACGAGTTTACGCTCGTATTTTTCTTTGAGGAAATCGTTCAATTGCCATCCAAGCAGATCTTCGTCTGTTTGTATAAAGACAAATCCAAGTTCCGCCGTCTTGATGATGCGCCCACTTCTCTTTCCATCTTCATAGTCTTCACAATCAGCAATACACGCTAGTTCATTGAATACTCCATGCGAGGTGTAAACTGTTTGCTCATAACCGAGTTCCCTTGCAAAAATCTCGGCTTTTTCAAAATCTTCTTCTTCGAAGAGAAGGCTGTGAATTCTTTTGATTCCGCTTATGTTGTTACCCAAACCAAGACCCATATCAATCAACCACCGATTCGCCACGCATTATGGGCAAGACCCAAGAGGGCGGGCACCAGTTTCCTTCTTCTTCTGCATCAGGGTTCAAAAGCAAATACATCTGCATTGCCCCGCATAAGAAATCTGCCTCATTGACATCTTTCTTACCAACCAATCTCTTTCTATCTTTCAGGCTTTTTTCAATGCCTTCTTTGATGTGTTGTTCCATGTCAAATCTCATTCATCCTTCATCTCCTTCAATCTGTCCCATAAAGTCGGTGTAGGTTTCACTTCCTTGTGTCTGTCAGCATACAATTCACCAGCATCATTCAATTCATAGTAAGTGATGATTGCACGAGTTCGTAGTCTGTAATTGTTGATGTATGCCATCGCACCTTCTTCTGTGTGGAATATAGGTCGAGGTTCTTCTAAACCTGCACCCAACACACCATCCCAGTTCTCTTCGTCGGGTTCGCACAACCACACAACCTCAAAGGTCGGCTCTTGTTCTTTGTAGCATTCATCACACACTAAGTATGAGGCTCCTTTACTCTCAACTTTATGTAGTGGCTTTTGTTCTTCGCAGTTTACGCATTTTGCTTTCATACAAAAAACCCCAGCAAATGCTTCATGTTTGCATCATCAATCATCACTTCAATATTCATCATCAATATCCACTTCCTCTAATACACGAATGTCGATAACATCAACCTCGTTTTCAGTTGTACAATTCATCATTGCTTCCGATTCAGAAGTTGCATATACCCAATGTTCTGTTGTTTGTTCTATCTTGAACATCTTCAACTTTTTTGCCATGTCAAATCAATCATCCGTTTTGGAACGGACTCTCTCTACGTGTTCAGCAACAGTCAATCTTCGCTTTTTTCCGTCTTTATCGGGATACTTCACTTGGATCAATGTCGCTTTACCATGCTTGTTGTGACTTGCACATTGAGGCTCATCACAATATCCAGTAACATACGGCTGTCTATGATGGCCTGCAAAACATCGGCCACCTGCATTTAGTGGCTCTCCAGCTTCATGCCAATCAACGTGTTTGTCTTTCTTGTAGAACGATTTCTCGATGGCGAGGGCTTGTTGTAACCCAATACCATCCGCATCGACCAAACGATCAACTTCCCAATCAGAAAGCCATGGACACCACATACAGGATGATTTAGCAACAGGAATACCTTTTCCTGAATAATCCCATCCTAGTTTGTCCAACATCTCCAAGCAATCATTCCGAGTCAAACCAAGTTCAATCAAAGGATAGCGGAAATCATGTCCCGCTATTTCTTCAACGCCCTTGTTAGCACGCTTGGTTTTGTTCATCGTGAATCGCTTGTGTCTCTTGCTTTCATTTGCCTCAATCCCAAGTGTCCATATTTTGTGTACACCTGGAAATTCATTGTCAGCCCATTTTCGCTGTACTCCGCCTTTGAATTTGTCAGAGCAAACGTGTGATGCGCCCGGCAACATTGGTAGCGACCCTGCTTCAATCAACCAATCGCTGATTGAATACGGTTCGATAACGTGATAATAGTTCTCCTTTTCGGCTCCATCCAATGCTCGATATTCCTTAACACGGATTCGTTCATTGGTTCCCTTGTGTCGATAGAAGCCTTGCTTGTAGCGCAAGATCTCAAATCGAACATGAGCTTCATAACACAGTCTTTCAGCGTATTCAATGTTCTCGTATGTTTCTGGCCATTCAGAACCAGGATCAGAAAACACAATCGCATCATAGTCAGGTATTACCTTTCTCAAATCTTCAATTTTCATTTCGAGTAAGGCAGCGGCTTTCTTTATGTTCAAGTGCATTGCAAGCAAGCAACTTGAGTCAGCCCCGCCACCAAACGACAAAAATTCTAATTTGTTCATGTCAAATCTCATTCCTCACTGCAAGGATACGCCTTGCCTTCTCGTTCATGACTGTTGCCACACGTCAGGCAGTAGTTGTGTTCCCACATCCTAATCTGATTACCACGCTTGTCTCTTGTGTACATGAATCGTTCCAACCACACTCCATCATCATCGGTGCGTGTGACTTCCCAAACATCTTCGATAGGTTCGCTCATAGTTCCACGCCCGTCATGCATCTGGATATTTGGCACCGATTTGTAATTCTTCCCCACAATCCTTGCAGGTCAGAGTAACGGTTTCTGTCAAACATCGTTCGAACCATCGTATCACATTAAGTGTGAATTCACCACAATAACATCTCATCAATTTCCGGTTTTCTTTTGAACCTTCCATGTCAAATCAATCAAACACGTTCACCTTCTTCGTCGTGCAACCACAAGCCAAAGTCTCCATCAGACCAACACCAATATTCGTTTTCTCTGATGAGTGTGTTTTCATTAAGCCATTCTTCGATTTCGTCAATCGTTTCAACCAAAGCCTCCGCATCGCTGTCGCCCATGTCCTGCTCCGAATCTTTGTACTCAATCGGTTCATTCCAAACCCAGCCCAATCCTTGTGCAAAATCAATGATACGCCATGTGTTGTTGTACCAACCATAAGCACCATCAAAATAACATCCTGTCATCCAATACTTTGTCCCGCAATATTCACCAGCTTCTATTTTCTTCATTGGATCAGTCCCCGTAGTATTTTCTTTCAATCAAAATGATGGAATCAAACAAATATGTCCATCCATTGTGTTGAGGTATCATTTTCCACAAAAGACCCGTAGCCTCTCTGTTAGGCCTTGGGTCTTTTTTCAAAAGTCCTTCTTCATCGACCACAAAAACAAAATCTTCACCCCAAAGGCACTGAATGATGTCAGTGCCGAGTGCGTCATAAAATTCAGAAATCTCGAATCGCTTTCCATCCTTTGGGAAGAAATCTTTCTTCTTCCCATCCGCATACATAATTTTATTCAAAATGTCGCTCATGTTAAATCAAGGAATCATGATGTAACCCTTCAAGTCATCAATGCCAGATACAATTGGCTTGTCCCATTCCGTTTCAAAGTCAGGAATGTTGGAAACATCGCCCCACGAACTTTGAACATCTGAAAGTTCCTTCGTTGCCTTTTCCAGTGCGGCTTTGATTACTATTGAATTTCCGCATTCAAGAGCTTCAACTCCTTCTGATGCACTGAATATAGCTTCACTTATCGTTTCACCACAGATCCCGCAACCACAGGACGCCGCTACATGCCTCATTTCCGAATAGTCTCTTGCTGGACCTTCGTAATGGCTATGCTGAACTAAAGTCAACGCATATGTATCAACGTGAACAATATTGAATTCCACCGAACCTCGGTTAAATAACATGGCGAGGATCAAAGCTTTGTTTCCATCCACATCGCTTTCATAACACTCATAATCGGGGTAATCCCACATATTGAAACGCCAAAAGTGGCCATCCACATAAAACTCTATTTCGCCATAACTGAAATTCATTCCGATGTATGCGTCAACAGATGTGCCAAAATGGTCTTTGACATCTCGCCAACAATCAAACAGTTCACAGTTTTCACTGCAACCGCTTGAAAAGTTCAAAATCGCAACATTGTACTTTGCTTTGAATTTTCGATTACACTCACTACCTAGCAACTTGCCTGTGTCATTCAGTTTTCTTTGACACAGCAAGCAATTCTTGTTTTCTTTTTCAATCACTTGTCCCCAAGTAGTCATGTCAAATCATTTCATCTATTTGTGCCATCTCGCCCTTAAGCAATTTTAAGCAACAAACATTTCCAATTCGTTTGTAGCTGATTTGGCTACTTCTTTTGCACATTGAAGCATTTTGAGGTTTTTATAATCGGTCCATCCCGAACTTCTCCACCTCTTCTCAAGCATTTGAGCCAATCCATCTGGATCACCTTCATACTCATTGTAAACTTCGTTGTCCTTTTTCAACTCCCAAACATTGTGAATCTCACGAACCTCTGTTGCTTTCGCACCCGCCGATTGAAACACTTTGTTGAGATCACTCAATTTCATCCCATAGAATGGATAATCCTCGTCGGATAATCTCATTTGAAGAAACTCTTGATTCTTGGTTGTCATGATGTTGTTGTTCTTATCACCGCAACGGACATACCTACCATTTACTGTGTTGTAAATAGCCCACATCTTTGCATTCACTCGCCAGGATGTAGCATCAACCGCTTTAGCTCCAATCATAGCAGCCAAAGGAGCAGCGTTCATTCCGCCTGCCCCAAGCAAAAATACATCGGATTCTAAAGCAGGCACGCATTCAAATATACGCTCCCACACAGTTTTTGCGCTTGTCAGTTTTGTTTTTTTCCCGCTGCTCCATCCACCGTTCAACCTCCCCATCACGTTTTCAGGTTTGGTTTGTGCTAAGTTCGAACCAAATGCAAGCATATCAGCATCAAGCCCGTACATCGATTTGTGGTGTAATATCTCGGCCAAGGTTTGGCCGTGAACTGCGGGTATCGTTTGATGAATCTCTTTCTTCATCATGTCGTACCATTCGACACTCAACAATTGTCTTCTTTCCTTTTCTCCTTTGGTCAAGTGTTGACCAGTTGGGATCGGGAAGTCCGCTGAAATGATAATGTCATTTCGTCCGAATCCAATGTTCTTGTGTCTGTCAATCAGTTGTTTCACATCGAAAGTATCGCCAAGCAGAGGATTTTGCAAGAGCTTGAACCCTCCAGAATCCTTGGCGACCTTTGTTTTTTCTTCAAAATTATCATGATGCCAATTTCTCGGCAGATCTTTGTTCACCGTAATCAAAACAGCATCGGAGAATTTGTCCAAAGGAATATTTCTCTTTCCTACTCGTTCTAAATTTTCAGAAGCGTAATTTTCCATGTTAAATCAATTATCCCCCGCTACAAGTTCAAAATGCTCCTTTGCTAAATCAAGCAGCGAGAAATCATTGGCGGGTATGCACCCTCCTACTGAATCTTCATGCTCCCAGCCTATACCAATTTCAGGATTCCATTTCTCAAGACGGAGAATGAAACATCCCCACATTTCTGCTGCTTTACTCAATTCTTTTCTCGTTTCTTCTTCGATACCTTTCGTCACTTCCCAATACCATTCCGGTTCATCAACAGCGACGACACGATGCTCGCCAGATTTCCAAATAACTTCCATGTTAAATCAATTAAGCCCTCCGCAAAGTTCTTTCTCTAATTAGGATCCCCAATTTGGGCCAGTCTTCACTTCCGGGGTCTTCATGAAACGGGTAATCATAACCCTCTATGCCGTTGCCATCTAATCCACCTTCGGTCATAAGCCAATGGTGAACTAAGTGGTCTCTGCACTCACGCTCAAAACCCCATGTGTTCACAGCATAATCAAACATCCATACCAATGTTCTTTTGCACAAAGAAACCCCATCTGGAGTCACCATGTCAACAAGTTCGTATGCTACTTGCATTGTGTAAGCCCAATCCTTGTACTGGGTCATATGCATGAATGAAAGCGGATCAAGGTCAGCGGGCTCCATCATTCGGATTTCCCACAATCTCTTACGCTTCTTTTTCTCGTATTGAAGGAGTTCAATTCCCTTCAATCCTCTTCTCACTGCAGTACCAATATCAAATTCTTGTTCCGCAGCCTCATCATCATTGTAATCCCAGTGTTCACAATTTTCTCCATTTCTGAATGTGCTGTAATCAATCGCATATCTCACAAATCTCATGTTAAATCAAGGGTCGTCAAGACGAATCCATTGGGGTTCAGCTTGCGCCATTATTTTCATCGCTAATTCTTTGTTGTCGATACCCTCACGCACCATGTAGTCTTGTACCAAGAGTGTGGTTATGTGATCAACCTCTCTTTGTGTCAACTGCAACTTAATCATTCTAAGTCCTCCAACAACTTGCGGAAATAAATTTCCACTTCATCGTCGTTCTCCAAAACATCAAGCATATCTTCAAGAAGTCGGTCTTTCCAAGAATAATCAAAGTCAAAGCGTTCAAATGCTTCGTTGGCATTCATTATCTCGATTTCCCTAAGAATCCCATAATTGCACTCGTCATCACTTGGAAAAGGTCCTGAAAATGTCTTGAACCAGTTCGGGTTCACAGCTTTCATCGTATTGATGAACTTCTTTCCTTCTTCTTCA
>Ga0160423_10000667_pt1 | contig 28464 bp, 49 predicted proteins | sample CRUFie14St8metaG_FD_108191 | JGI IMG/M metagenome (GOLD analysis project Ga0160423, IMG submission 108191) | Marine microbial communities from the Costa Rica Dome - CRUD Field 142mm St8 metaG | ecosystem: Environmental > Aquatic > Marine > Oceanic > Photic zone | place: Costa Rica: the Eastern...
CTAATAAGGAGGCATAATGGCAATATCAGATGAAATGAAACAAGAACTCGAAGGCATAATCGAGAATGCAGAAATAGTCAAGGCTATGTTTAAAGAACAAGATAAGGTTGACTATGAGATAGGCGACTATGACGAACCTATTACACAAATGCTAAGTCATATGAATGAAGTAATGGAAACAATAGATGGAGGTTGGTCATAATGGAAGCCATTTTAACAACAAAAGAATTTAACGAGTTTTGTGCTAAGGTAGACAAACTCGAAACCAACGGATACAATTTGTCATTTACTGTTGACAGAACAGACAAAGGCATGTATAATGTAAAATTAGTCGGCGAACATGATATCGCTGAGTTAGATAGGTTATCGTAATGGAAGTTATTACAGAGCAAGACTTAAATGATTGGATCAAAGGACAACTAGGATTTGGCTCATGAGAAGTATTTGGGTAACGTTTAGAAAAGAAGGCATACATAAGTATCCAGGTGCGGATACTGATCCTCGTTATGCAACAGGTGACTGGGACGATGTAAGTTTCCTAGGCTATCCTCATAGACACAAGTTTTATTTTAAAGTATGGATTGAAGTGTTTCACAATGATAGAGACATAGAGTTCATACAGTTTCAACGATGGTTAGAAAGAAGATACACATCAGTTGAGAAAGGTTTAGATGGCGATGTTTTACAACTTGATTACAAAAGTTGTGAGATGATTGCTGATGATTTAGCGACTGTGATACAAAACAAGTATCCAGGTCGCTGGTTAAAGATTTCCGTAGCCGAAGATGATGAAAACGGTTGCGAAATAGAATACCCTGTCAATGATGGGGAGGACAATGGTCCGAACTTTGATATTCCAGAAGATGATATCAAAGATGTTTTTGATAGTTTAAAATAGGAGAATACTATGTCAAGTGAAACACACTTAAAAATTAAAGCGGCAATTGAAACTTACTTAGACGAGAGTGCTAAGTTTGAAGAGAAAGGTGTAAAAGCCGCCGCCACTAGAGCACGTGGTGCCTTAATGGAAGTTACTAAGTTAGCAAAAGTTAGACGTGCTGAAATCCAAGATAAAAAGAATTCAATGTAATGACAACGCCTAAGGATACAGCAAATACAGAAGTTAAGCCTAAGCAGATTTCTAAAGAAGAAGCAGATAGGATTGACGACTATGCACAAGGTCTCGATGATGAGATTACGCAGGTTGTAGACTATGGCGGAGTTGAAGAACCTAAGGAGAAAAAGTAAATGAGAAAATTGTTTTACATGGGGTTGGAGAGTTATGAGGCTCGCTATACCTTACAACTGCAAGACTGGAACGAACGTGTATTTAATAGACGTGGCATTGATTATGAAATAATCAAAGGCGAAGAGTTAGATAACAGTAAGGCTATTGTAACTGGTAGTGTGCTAGATGCTCACGGTCGCTCGTACTACAGTTTATCTCAGACTATGAACCTTGTTCAAAAAATGAAGAACGGTGAACTAACAAGCGATGACGTTATCTTTTATGAAGATATGTTTACGCCTGGTATTGAATGTTTGCCGTATATCATGGATCAAAGTCCAGCGGAATATAGACCTAAGATCTATTTGAGATTCTTAGCACAAACAACTGACCCTGATGACTTCCTCATTAGGGAAGGTATGTTCCATTGGATGCGTAAGTATGAGGAAATGGTAGACCAAGTAGTAAGTGGTATATTTGTTGCAAGTGAAGAGTTTGCGGCACATCTGCGTATTGCTGGTATACTTGCACCTATTTATGTTTCTGGTTTGCCATATGGTAAAGAAGAAGTAAGAGGTAGGATTGACTCAAACATACCAATCAAACAAAGGAAGAAAAGAGTATGCTTTAGTTCACGTTGGGACGATGAGAAACAACCTAACTTTTATATGGACTTAGCAGAAGCATACTATAAGATTGACCCTGAGGTAGAGTTTGCAATATTTTGTGGACACCCAGAGTTGAAAAGTAATAAGCAAGAATATGTAGACAGAGCATTGTTATACGAAGGTGGTCACAACAGAATGGGTGACGCAAACTTTAAAGTATACACAGGCTTGAAAAAGAATGACTACTATGAATTGCTGGCTGATAGTCAAGTATTATTTAATTGTGCATTACAGGATTGGGTAAGCAACACAGTAAGTGAAGCAGATACGTTTGGTACACTTACATTGTTTCCTGCTTACAGATCTTTCCCAGAAGTATTTGCAAACAATCATAATCATTTATATACTCCTTGGAGTTTAGATGATGCTGTAGAAAAGTTGCAAAGAATGTTCAAAGCGATTGACAACGAAGACTTATCAGTATATAATGTTGGTAAAATATCAGATTACCAGAACGGTACTATTGATAGGACACTAAATGTCTTAGAAGGAAAAGGAGAGCAACATGGAAGGAACGAATGGGACTTCCGTAAACATGTAGCAAGAGCAAAATATGAGTGAAGCAAAAACAATATTGGTAACAGGCGGTAGCGGTTATATCGGAGGCATGGTATGTAAATTACTTGTCGATGAAGGACATAACGTAATCAACGTCGATAGACGTAAGAGAGAAATACCCGGTGTTACATTATATCCATTTGACTTAGATAACAGTCAAATAAAAGGTGTTATTAGTTTAACAAAGCCTGACACTATAATGCACTTTGCGGCAGAGCATGAAGTTGCTCGTAGCATGGAAGAGCCTGATAGATACTATTGGAATAATGTTTCAAACACTATTGCATTGTTAAATCATGCTGTTGAAAATGGAGTTAAGAACTTTGTATTCAGCAGTTCAAGTTCTGTGTATGGAGACATACAAGACTTTCCTACTACTGAAGACACACCTAAAGCACCAGTTAGTCCATATGGCAGAAGTAAAAGTATTGTAGAAGATATACTACAAGACTATAAGAACGCATTTGGACTTAACTATGTAGCATTAAGATACTTTAATGCCGCAGGTGCCTGCCCTGATAACACACATGGATACATGCAGGAGAAAGCAAGTCACATTGTTCCAATTATTTGTAGAAACGTACTAAACGAAGAAGTAACTTCTGTGTATGGTATGGACTATGACACACCAGATGGAACAGCAATTAGAGATTACACTCACGTATTTGATATTGCAACTGCTCACCTGGCAAGTATGCATTACTTAGGAGATGGAGGCGAAAGCGATATCTTTAATATAGGTAATGGAGAAGGCAGTAGTGTTCTCGAAGTGCTAAATGCATTTGAAAAAGTTACAGGACAAATGCCTGAACATACTTTTGCAAGTAGACGTGCAGGAGATCCACCAAGGACTCATGCAGATAATTCTAAAGCAAAAGATAAGTTAGGTTGGAGACCTGTGTTTGGACTTGAAGATATTGTTGCCCATAGTTTAGCATGGGAGACAAAAAATCACAAGGACACTAAGTGATTGTAATAAATACTATCATCAAAATAAATGACATCCTCGTCAATAACTCGGAGAAATAAAATGGAAACTAGTGCAAAAATAAAGAAGAAACTGCAACAAGACGGTAAAAGGTTTTGGGCAGGTGATAACATTTCAGAATACTTAGAAGATGGCGATAAAGAAGCACTTATCGAAGAACTATCTGGTAAGTTTGAAGCAGTTCTACAAGGACTGGTTATCGATACTGAAAACGATCCTAACAGCAACGACACAGGTAGACGTCTAGCAAAGATGTATATCAATGAATTGATGGCTGGTAGGTATGATCCTATGCCTAAGGCAACTGCTTTCCCTAATGATAGCATTGATAGGTATGAGGGTATGTTAGTCGTAAGAAGCGAACTAACAAGTATGTGTTCGCATCACCATCAAATAGTTAGAGGTGTTGCATACATTGGTATTATTGCTAGTGAGAAACTAATTGGTTTAAGTAAGTACACAAGGATAGCACAATGGTGTGCAGAACGTGGAACACTACAAGAAGAACTTGCTAATGATATTGCACGAGAAATCCAAAAAGCAACAGGCACAAAGAACTTAGGTGTTTACATTCAGGCTACACATGGTTGTGTAGAGAATAGAGGTGTAAGAGCACACAGTTCTTTAACGCAAACCACTGTACTTAAAGGAGCATTCTTTGATGATCCAGGAACTAAGAAAGAGTTTATGGACAACATCAAATTACAACAATCATACGCCGGTGACAAGTAAATGGGAATCCAAAGCAGAGGTCCTAACAACATCCTTGTCCTTGAACGTTCAGCAGTTCCTGTAAATGAAATTGTAGATATGGTATGTAGTAGGCAATCGCTTACTACAATACTAAGCAAGTTTCCTATACAAGAAGCAGAAGTATTTGAATGCTGTGATTGTTGGGTAGACACTCGAGACGCAACTGAGAACGACTACATCAAGTTTGATGTACAGTTTACTAACGGCGACCTTGATGTAATGACTATGGGCATAAGCGACTGGATGTATATCTCGTTGGTTGTGCAGGGTAGAGTATACTTTCCTGAAGAAAGCAATTTAGAAAAACTATTCATGCTTGGCATGGAACAAGTTATTGCAGATTGCTTAATGGATGTCAGAGACGGTAACACAAACTTTGACATGAGCGAACTACATAGAATTATATACGAAGAGTTTGAAAGAACTTATGGTAAAGTCGATGTAGAAAAGGCTAAAGAATTGTTAATAAGTTTAGGAGTCAACTGGCAGGAGGCATATAAATGACGTTAAAATATAGCGAAACATTTTATTCTGCACAGGGCGAAGGCAAGTATGTAGGCATTCCTAGTCTTTGGATGCGATTCTTTTTATGTAACTTACAATGTAATGGCTTTGGTCAAGAAGATCCAACCAATCCTGATTCATATGAATTGCCATATGAAACAATAGATATATCAGACATAACAAATGTATTTGATTTGCCTGTGTTTGAAAAAGGTTGTGATAGTTCTTACACTTGGGCAAAGAAATACAAACACTTGATTACAGATAAGACTGTAGAACAAGCAGTAGACGAACTTACAGCACTCCTACCGCATGGTAAGTTCAAGCACCCTATGACAGGACAGGAAGTTCATATGGTGTTCACAGGCGGCGAACCCATGCTTAAACCTACACAACCAGGAATGATTGGTGTGTTAGAAGAGTTTGGTATTAGAGGTAACATGCCTAACTATGTTACTATCGAAACTAACGGCACCAGACCGATTGCTGAAGAACTAGCAAACTATATTAAAGACTGGTCTTCGAATGGCAGAGAATGGTATTGGAGTTTGTCGCCTAAGTTGTGGAGTACTGCTGGAGAGCAACCTAAAAAAGCAATACAGCCAGATGTAATAGGCAAGTATGCTGAGATTAGTCCTCATGGACAGTTGAAGTTTGTTGTAAATGGTTCCAAAGAAAGTTGGGAAGAAGTAGAACGCAACACAAAATTATTCAGAGATGCCGGCTGTAACTTCCCTGTATGGATTATGGGAGTTGGCGGCACCTTTGAAGGCTTAGTACAAACTGAGGCTACTATCGCCGATGAGGCTATCCAAAGAGGATATAATTATACTAGCAGAGTTCATGTACACATTTATGGTAACGCAATAGGCAAATAGTATGAGAGGATTCCTTCCAAATAAATTGCTGGAGGAGATCCTTCGAGAGTATCTTATAATACATTGGACTGATAGATTTAGCAGTCAAAATGATTACCCACACCCGCAACATAAACAACTAGGCGGCGAGCCTTTTAGAGCAAGTGAATTAAAAGAAGAGCATGTATTAGAAATACAAAACTTGCTAGTAGATAAATATCCTACACAGAAAAGTGTAATACAAGAATGTACTGTATTGCTTAACAAACTACACGCAGGAAACTTCATTAGCGATACTTCGCATACCCAGTTCATAATTAGTCTTACACGCAATGATGTACTATGGTATGACACTTTTAAAGAGTCATACCTGTCGTTACCTTATAACGAGCCGTTTGAATTAGATGGTATGACACTTTCACTACCACAATTGATAGATAATTCATACTACTACTTAGATATATTTGTGCCAGAAAATGATTGACAAAATAAAAATAACCGCGTATAATAGTATATTATTGGAGATAAAATGACTAGAGATAAAACAGTTAAGGCCACTTTTACAAAGAGTGCAAGAGTCATAAGCGACTATGAGAACGATATGATTTTTGAACAGCCTAGAGAAAACTTGTTCATGCAGGAGTTTATCTCTTATGAACAATGCGAACAAGGTTGTAAGCGAACAACTATTAAACGCAAGTTCGATAGAGCAGGTGGTTATAATGATACAACCACAACGGAGATTTTATGAAACTAATTCCATTTAGAATGAGCCCTAAGAGTTGGGGTAAAGAAGGCAGAGAATATGAGATTGCACAGGCAGAATATGATCTGTCTGGTAAGGAACAGCAGGATAAAATTGTTGAGATCAATAACAGGTATGACAAAGAAGAGGCTACTAAAAAGAATGAGCCTTGGGTAAATGTAATTAAGATGGGTATTGATCCTAGCAATGTTGTGCAAGGTTACTTTGAATTAGATTGGAACGATGACTTTGTACAATACTTAATGGCACAAGGCATAGAAGGTGCCAGTGATGAAGATGTTGTAAACAAATGGTTCAATGCTGTATGCAGAACAGTACTGCTAAATGAAAAAGCAGACTTGGATTACGGTATGCAGAGAGATGATGTAATAATTAGAAATGACAATGACGCCGGAACAGAAAGCAAAGAATAGTTTAGGTACCTTGATGTCAAAGGTACAACCTGTAATAGAAGAAGAGATAGCCAATTGGGATGGCCAAACTATCGATTATATTCTTGGTAATTACAGAAAGTTTCTAAAGATTAATTTAGAAGCGGACATTGAAAAGGCTAGGGACAAAGTACAAGACGATGATCCGTTTGCAGATTTATTAAATGATGAGGTGTAAATGCAAAAAGTAACTGACAAAGACATTGGTGGAGAAGTAATAAAAGACAACTCCCAGTATGTGCTACAGGACAACAGAACTTTAAAAAACTTAGTTGTCAGTTCAACGTTCTTAAGAGCCAACCAGGCTACTTCAGGACATTCACATAACGGTCAAGAAGAAGTATACCATTTCATGAAAGGTGAAGGTGAAATGCAAGTTGACGATCAACGTTTCCCTGTTAAAGAAGGAGACATTATTCTTATCGAAGACGGAGAGTTTCACAGAGTGTTTAACACAGGACACTTAGGTTTATATTTTATCTGTGTATTTGACGGCAAGAGGAATCACTAATGAAGCAGAACTACATACTAGTTGACACACTTAATATGTTTATGAGAGCCAAGCACGTTGGTGGTGGCAAAGATATAGACATGCGTATTGGTATGGCAATGCATATCATGTTTAATAGTGTTAAGAAAGTATGGCGAGACTTTAATGGCTCGCATGTAGTATTTTGTTTAGAAGGTAGAAGTTGGCGTAAAGACTTTTACAAGCCTTACAAAGCAAATAGAAAAGTAATTGCTGATCAACGCACACCTAGACAAATTGAAGACGATGAACTATACTTTGAAGCATACAATGATATGATTCAATACTTCAATGAAAAGACTAACACCACAGTAATTAGACAAGCAGAAGCAGAAGCAGATGACTTAATTGCATTGTGGATACAAGAACATCCAGATGACAATCATATTATTGTAAGTACCGACAGCGACTTTTATCAGTTGATGGCTCCCAATGTTATGCAATACAATGGTACTACTGATCAGATTGTCAGCCTGGATGGCTTTATAGAAGCCAAGACAGGTAAGCGAGTAATAGATAAAAAGACTAAGGAAGAAAAAGAGTTACCCGATCCTAAATGGATATTGTTTGAAAAATGTATTAGAGGTGACAGTAGCGACAATGTGTTTAGTGCATATCCTGGTGCTAGAAAGAAAGGTAGCAAAAACAAAACAGGTATGCTAGAAGCATATGAAGATATAGAAACAGGTGGCTTTAATTACAATAACTTTATGTTACAACGTTGGGTTGATCACGAAGAGGTAGAACATAGAGTTATTGATGATTATGAACGCAACAAGATTCTAATAGACTTAACGCAACAGCCTGATGAAATAAAGGAAAAGGTGCGAGAAGTTATTGGAGAGGCAAAGAACGCCGAGTCAGTTGGTAACGTTGGTATTCACTTTATGAAGTTCTGCAACAAGTGGAACTTACAAAGAATGAGTGAAGCACCTAACGATTATGCTGACATACTAAATAGCGGCGTAAACAATTAAAATAAGGAAGTGTAATGACTACAGAGTTGATAAGGCATCTTGAGAAACAGATTGCTATGCTGGGAGAAGAACTCGAACTCTATAAGAAGAAGTATAGAGATGCTGTTGATAATAACGAGTACAAAGAAAAGTACAGAGAATTGATTGATAAAGATCATAATTATCGAATGAAGCAAAAAAGAATGACTGAACTTAACTACGATGGTAACGAAACAAGGGGTAGATACGGAGAAGATGAATCTGGAATGGTTAACTAAATGGTTTAAAAAGAAAGAACCAGAACAAGAAGTTCGTGTTGTAGACATGATGGAGGATGATGTAGATCCTGAGGAAGTCACAATAGCGAATGCTTATAAAACAAGATGGATATGGTATCACACTATATTAGCAATAGAAATTTTTATGACTAATATAATACTGATGGCTATATTGATCATACTAGCAATAAAACTATGAGTAAACTAAACGCACTAGGTGGGTGCCCAAGTCCTAAAGACGTGCAACCTAATACAATTAGAATGACTGTACAGGTTGAGGTGCCTTACTCAAATGAACTTATGAACTATAATGATAAAACATTACAGTTGTTTAAAGATTTCATTAACAGCGATAAGTTTACTAGTATGGGTGTCGAGGCAGGTCCTGCCGTAGGGAGAGAACTTGAGTAAGGAATGGACAGACACCGAAAAAGCAGAATGGATTTTGAGGACAGGTTGGAGTGGTAAGACTGCACACATATTTGAAAGAGTTGGTGAGCAGGTCTATGTACGACCTATACCTCGAGACGGTGAAACTTTGCCACCGTGGTTGTCTAAGGAAAGGAGACCAATGAGCAGAGGTGATAAATTAGATTAGTCCTAGCAGACAGGAGAAACTTATGGGAAGAAAGAAAGTAGACCCAAACATGACCAAGTTACAACAGGTATCTGATGTTGCATGGTTAGTGAAGCAAGGAAACAACAAACTAGGTATTCTTAATAAAGACGTACAAGAGAAGTATGTTTATATTACGGGTAAAGAATTACTAAAGTTTGAGGACGAAGCAGAAGCAAGTGAACACTTTGGAAACATTAAATTGTTCTCAGAGCAAATCACAGAGCCTCATCAAAGGCAAGATACTTATTACATCAATGGCTATGCTGTTGATTATGAGCAACCATTTGCAATTGAAGAGGACCACCCTGACTACAATCCTAAGTTACCGCTTTACACAAAGATAGAAGGCAATGAAGTTTATTATGCCGCAGGTTATTACTGCATCAACTTTGATAAAGGTTGGAAACAAGCAAATGGACCTAAACTTGCTACACTATTAAAGTATGGATTCACAGGACCATTCAAGACTGAAATGGAAATGAGACAACAACTTAGATTCTTAAACAAGCAAAAGAGGAAGGGAGATGTCGAGTAAACGTACACAATTAGTTGCCTTGTTACATAACATGAAGCAACAGGGCAAAGAAAGTGCTACATTTAATATCGACTTCTTATTAGAAGCAGTACAGCAAGAGCCGGTTGCTGTAAAAACTGAGAAACGTGAGGACACAGGAATGTACAATCGTCCTCAAACAGGTGACATGGATGGCGGTAGTTTCTAAACCAAAGCAGATTGAAGGTGAGTATGGGTACGCAGGAAAGTATTCATACGCAACCAACAACCATAGCATTGGACTTTTAGAAGTAGAAGCCATAAACAAGATTGTTAGAAGCAAATGGGGTTGGCATTTTATACCTACTGATACTGCAAATTATCATAATCAGTATTCAGATGATTGGTATAAACACCAAAGATGCATATTAACATTTGACAGCAAGGAGGACTTAGTACAGGCAATATTAGAGGTTGGTAACCGTCTTTAAGTACGTTGTTTTTGATAAATATATGTGTAGATGAAACATTAGGAGACACATACACATGAGTAGACCAAAGCCAACAATACTGCTAGAAGCGGTAAACAAGCACACTTACAAAGCAGAACAGGTGCTTGTTGCAGAAGCAATATTCTCAGTATTCTATGATGGTAAACCAATTAACTTAAGGACACTGAACACTTTAGTTAGTTACCCAGGTCCTAAGTACAAGAAGGTATCATTTAGTAACAGCGGACATGCATTTAACTTAGCCGCAAGACTAAACAAGTTATTTGATACTGATAAATTTGAAGTACTAAAACTCTCAGGTGGAGAAGTAATACAAGAAGACGAATGAAAAAGTGGTGGAACAAAATACTAACAACCAAATTTCATGTTGGTTGGGTATTCCTATTTTTAATTGTCTGTATTAGTCTCTTAGGTTTTCAACTAGCATTACTTCTGTCATGAAACTAGATCTGCACGGCAAACGACACCATGAGGTGCCATTGCTTGTAGAGAACTTCATACTGCTAAATCAAGACCAAGTCCCCCTAACAATTATATGCGGTAACAGTCAACGTATGATTGACTTAGTACAAGCAAAGATTTACGATATAGATTGTAAAAATGTTGTAATGGATAGGTATGGTGTTATTGTTGTGAGAGAGATATGAAGAACTTACATGAACTTATTAAAGACAATACAAAGGCACTAATGGAAAAACAGTATGGTGACTCTATCTCAGACATTGAATTCTACAAAGTAATGTTTAAAAACTACAGAATCAAGAACAAAGAACACTATGGATTACGACTTACAGGAGTTGGAAACAACCTCTTAAAACGTGTCTATGACGCTTATACATACGAAATAAGCGGTGATATTAACCATCAGGCATACATACTGCTAGATCAGAACATGCAATGGCCTTACTATATTGGTAGGAAACTTGCAACATTCTATTCTGAGAACGATGCCGCTTGGTTCAGACTAAATAACAATGACTTAAAACTATATACGGAGCATTTATAATGGGTAAACTAATAGACTTAGACAAATACAGAAAGAACAGCAAACGTCTAGAAGAGAACGATAAAACTCCGTGGATACCTGGCTACGAAGTAAAGTCTTTTACACTTGATATGGAAGGTTTGGAAAAGTTGAGTGCATCGGAAGGTAAGGACATAGACGAAATGTTTAAGATACTTCCTGATCAACTTATAAATGATATCATAAACGAAGTATCAGGTGACTTTGCAAAAAGCGATAACGTTTCTAAAGTACATGATGATTGCTTTGAAATACAATTACTTGCAGAACAATATCCTGATAAAGCAGAGTACATCAGCAGTCAAGTACAAAAACTTACAAAGCAATTAATTTTGTATATAACTAACAAGAGATAATTAAGTGTTCTATGTTGAAGATAACTTTCTGCCTCCGGAACTAATAGAAGTATTTGACAAGTATTGTGCTGTCAATGGTACAGAACTATTATCAGACGATCACTGGAGCGATGATGTAACAAAAGGTGTTACATGCTATTCGCAAGATGCAAGTAAAACTGACAACGCACTAATCAAAGACAACTTATATTCAAGACTACCTAACGCAAGAAACATGACAGTACAGATACAAAAGTATCCTACTGATGCTGTATTGGCAGAGCATAGAGATAGTGCAATGTCGGCTTGCACAATTTTTTTAAACAAGGAATGGAAAGAGGAATGGGGTGGACACTTTATGTGGATGGACGAAGAGGACAACGAATACAAAGTTACACCCAAGTACAATAGAGCAGTTTACAGTTTAAATTCTAACAACAAAGAAAATCAATTAGGCCCAAGGCATTGGGTGTCAAAAGTATATGGCCCCGAAACTAGAAGCATAATTCAAGTATTCACATTTGGTGAGGGCGATCCAAGAATAGGTTACCACCTAAACTACCTGAATAAAAAAGGTTGACAAACTCAAATATGATGCTATAATAGTTAGCAACATTTAGGAATAATCCTAATGTTTTGTTTAACTTAAAGAGAGGTAATAGTCATATGACAACTACTAAACAAGCAAAAGTGCTAGCCGCACTTCAAGAAGGTCGCACTCTAAGTTCAGCTCAGATTAAGAGCTATTTTGGTGCAGGAAATCCACAAGCAATTATCCAAGCATTGAGGTTTCAAGGTCATGCTATCTTCCTTAACACCGTTAAGGATACAAAAGGCAGAGTAAGAAACGTCTATAGAATGGGTACTCCTAGCAAGAAAGTTGTAGCCGCAGGTTACAGAGCACTTGCAGGTACTACTGCTTAATTAGGGTTTATTACCTAATCAAAAGGGCCTTTTTAGGCCCTTTTTTAATGATTTAAGGTCCATTAAACGTCACTTTATGCGTACATACAGGCGTACATTTACACCAACTTGTACGCAAAATTGTAACGTAGGGCTTATAAACCGGTTGACTTTTACCCAAACCACTGTATAATGCTTGTATATTAACAAAAAGGGGAGATTATGCCAATAATAGATCACAGTCAGTATGTTTTTACATACGATCACACTAAGTCAGTCAAAGAGAATTTTGATGACTGGCGTATCCTCAATCATGAGGAAAGATCTGCTTGGGGAGAAGCACTTTTAACTTGGGAAGAGTCAAAAGACATCTTTGAAGCACAATATTCAGTCAAAGTTACAGCAAAAAACGGTTGACAAACACGAACTTTTTGCTATAATAGTGGTATAGTTAATTAAATAGGTAGGAGTATTTATGGACTTACAAGTCAAAGCAACACAGGTTAACAATATCGTTAACCGCGCCTTCGAGGCAAACCAGCCCGTCTTTCTTTGGGGGGCTCCCGGAATAGGTAAATCTGAGATCATTCAACAGATCACAGATTCCTTAGGTAACTCAATTATGATAGACATGCGTCTTGCTCTTATGGAGCCTACAGACTTGCGTGGTTATCCTTTCCGTAACCCGGAAACAAATCAAATGGAATGGGCACCACCAGCCGATCTTCCTTCACAAGAACTTGCTGATCAGTATGATCACATTGTATTGTTCTTAGATGAGTTGAACTCTGCACCACCAAGTGTACAGGCGGCGGCTTATCAATTAGTGTTGAATGGTCGTGTTGGTCAATACAAGTTGCCTAGCAACGTGCGAATTGTTGCCGCTGGTAACAGGGAGACTGATAGAGGTGTTACTTATAGAATGCCTGCTCCGTTGGCAAACAGGTTCCGTCATTTGAATATGACTGTTGACTTTGGCGATTGGTTGACTTGGGCACTTACCCATGACGTACACCAAGACGTTGTTGGTTACCTTTCATATGCGAAGCAAGACTTATTTGACTTCGATCCTAAAACAAGTTCACAGGCATTTGCTACACCACGTTCTTGGAATGTAGTGAGCGGTATGCTTAAGGTCGGTGGCTTTGATAATGCTGACACTTACGAGCAAAAGGCAGAGATTGCCGGAGCAGTTGGTGAGGGTATGGCGGCTAAGTTTATCGAACACAGACGAATCGCAGGCACTATGCCTAACCCAGAAGACATTCTTAACGGTGACGTTAAGAAGTTGGACCCTAAACTTTCAAGTGAGATCAGTGCAAAATATTCGCTGGTAGTAGGACTCACTTACGAAGTCAACGAGATGTACAAAGAAAATGGTACAAAAGGTGACTTCAAGAAGAAGTTCAACAATGCTGTTAGGTTTGCATACGATAACTTTGATCCTGAAATGGTAGTGTTGCTGTTCAAGACTATCATGACAGACTATCAAATTCGTTTCAACATTAGGACGGATTTAGACAAAGACGTGTACAAAGTATTCTCCGAAAGATATACAAAGTACATTGTTTAACCTAATTAACTCTGAGCACCTACTCCTCCTACCAAAACTAGAGCTCGGAGATAATAGAGCACCCTTTCGAGGGTGCTCGCCTTATATTACTAAGACTAGATTCCTGAAAACAGTAAGGAGATCTAGTTGATGAGAGGGCGGCGTACCCTCGGTGGAATGCCCAAATCCTGCGATAAAGGTGGGATTTGGGTCACTTTTCCGGTTGACAAACCACTTAAATATAGTATAATACTTGTATAAATTGTAAAAAGGTAGGAGTTTTTATGACAACAGACGTAGCAAAAAGATCGACAGATAGCAAGAATCCTGCTATGTGGGAAGAAACAAATAAGTCTGATGCAGAAGTTCTTGATTACTTAATTAGAGCAAGAGTAAAAATGCTTATCTCTGCTCCTTTCTTTGGTACTATTGCAACACGTTTGAAGTTTATTGATGCCAGCAAATGGTGTCCTACTGCCGCAACAGACGGCAAGAACTTTTACTACAACAAAGATTTCGTTGCCGCTTTACAGAAGAGAGATGAAGGCCAGACAGAGTTTCTAGTTGGTCATGAGTCTTTGCATTGTGTTTATGATCACATGGACAAGACTATAAGTGGCAACCGTGACTTGCGTCTTTGTAACATTGCTCAAGACTATGTTATCAACAATGACCTTGTTGAGGCTAACTTGGGTAACAAGATTGACCTTGTTGAGATATGTCATGATTACAAGTATCGCAACATGCATTGGTTAGAAGTGTATGATGATCTGTTCAAGCAGGCAGAAGAAGAAGGTCGTGTAATTAATGTTTCAACTCTTGATATACACATGGACCAGGATGGTGATGATGCCTCAGGTGAAGCAGACGGTGACACACCTGCTCCTGGTGAGCCTGGTAATGATGGTAAAGATGGTCCAATCAAATATACAGCAGAAGAGAAAGAACAAATTAAGAACGACATGCAATCTGCTGTATTGCAATCTGCAAAGGTGGCTGGTGGTGCCGGTAACTTGCCAAGTGGTGTAAAGCGACTTGTAGATAGTTACTTGAACCCTCAACTAGATTGGAAAGAACTACTTGCTATGCAAATCCAATCAGTGATCAAGTCTGATTACACTATGATGAATCCTAGCAGAAAGGGAATGGACGCAGGCTTTTACTTGCCTGGTATGGACTATGAGCAAACAATTGATATTGCTCTTGCATTAGATATGTCCGGTTCTATTTTAGATGAGATGGCTCGTGAGATGCTTTCAGAAGTTAAAGGCATCATGGAGCAATACAGTAACTTCCGTATTCATTTGTTCTGCTTTGATACTGAAGTACACAATCCGCAAGTGTTCACAGAACACAACATGGACGAGTTCATGGAGTATGAACTAGGTGGCGGTGGTGGTACCCAGTTTGAAGTATGCTGGGACTACATGAAAGAAGAAGGTATTGTACCTCAAAAGTTTGTTATGTTTACAGATGGTTACCCTTGGGATAGTTGGGGTGATGAAACATACTGTGATACATTGTTTATTGTTCACGGTGATGGTTACGGAGGTCGTACTCCTACAGCACCATTTGGTATTACTGTACCATACAAGAAGGAGGCCTAAATGGCTAAGGAAAAAAATTACGCACGAATTAACACTTACGGAAACTTGTTAGTGCCTATTGATATGCTAGACAAGATTGTAAGCGAAGGCTTCGTTGTGTCAACATCGTACAGCAGTGATAAAGAACTTATCAGTGAAATCAAACGCATTGATAAGGTTACTATTCACGGCGAAGAAGAAATAGAGCAAGCCAAAGTACAAATGGCTTTAGAGGGAAAAGATGAATAAGGTCTGTGAACTGAACAAAGAAGAATTTGCCGCACTGGCAAACACAGAAGCAATGGTCCTGTTTATGGCATCTAAGTATGTTGTAACAGAAGAACAGGTAGAGCATATTCGCAAACATGCACAACTGCCTTTTCATGTAAGAGGTAACGATTATCCTAAACAGGATTTGATTGTATATTTTAGTTCAAGAGAAGAAAGCATTCAGTTTATGCTTTACTTTGAAGAGCAGAAACGCAATCCAAAGCCTGCTCCTCGAATCGTTAGCATTAATAAAGACATCGAAACTAAGGAATAATGACTTTACCGGATCTAATTGGACTTACAGGAGTCGCATTATTAATCGTCACGTATGCATTACTGCAACTTGATAGGATTGATCCGAAAGGTTTTTGGTACAGTTTTAATAATCTAATGGTAGCAATACTTGTTACTGTTAGTTTAGTGTACACTCCCAATCTTGCTAGTATTGTAATCGAAGTATTTTGGTTCCTTATTAGTTTATATGGAGTTGTTATGTATTTCAAAAGAAAAAATAACCAAAAAAACCGTACCGTGTTTACCACTAAGAGTAAATAAAAGCATACCATTAGATAATTAATTACTTAAAGGAGTACTACAAATGGCAAAAGCAGAAGAAGTAAACGCACCCGAAGAATCAGTTGTTGACGCACCTGAAGTGGAAGGCGCAGAAGGCGGACTCGAGCAACCAGAAAGCATCTCACTTCAAGACTTACAGACATTACTACAAATTGTAGATTTGTCTAGTCAACGTGGTGCTTTTAGAGGTGCAGAGCTCACCCAAGTCGGAGCAATTTTCGATAAACTTAACACATTCTTGCAGTATGTTGCAGAGCAACAAGCGGCGGCCGAAGAAGCGGCAGAGGGTGAAGAAGGCGAAGGAGACGCTCCAGAATCAGGAGAATAATTATGGCAGAGATACTTAAACACGTGGGAAAATATGGTGAGAAACCATGCGTGGTAGTGTTCAGAGAAATCCCAAATGAGCCAGAGAATTGCTTAGTTGTGATGAGCGAAAGCCTTGAACCAAAAGACCATGATGACATTATGGAAGTTGTACAAAGTGCAGAAGCACAGGGTACAGGTGATGTAAGTCAAGTGTTGGCTAGAAGACAGTTAACCAATGGAGAGCAGATGCTTAACTACTTGCACTTTAACAAGAAGTTACACAAAGTTCCTGTCTCTATGGTAACACTAACACCAACACCATCTCAATCAGTCCCACTTGCAGAAGTGAATGCTGAAATTAAGAAGATTACGAATGATCCAGTAGCACCAGTTACAGATCCATCGCATCTTAATGAAAACAATCCAGCGACATCACAGGTAAATCCTTCCGAGGCACCTGCTGAAGTACCGGCTGAAAATCCAGCACAAGGATTGTTGCTACAGGCAGACTTAATGGAACAAGATGCAGAAAATCTTTTAGCAGAGTCAAAGGCTAAAAGGCAAGAAGCATACGAACTTGATCCTAGCCTAAAGCCTAAAAGAGGCCCGGGCAGGCCTCCTAAAGATGCCGACTAAAATACGATAAATATTAGTTAGTAATTCAACTTAAGGAGATAAAGGTGGCAAAAGTGACACCACAGGTCGTTATTCTTGGCAAAGGAAAACAGTCAGAACTAAAGGCCACCCACAAACTCATAAAATCTATTCAGCCTAGTTCGGTCCCACCCGAACTGCTGGATAGTGTTTATCTCACATTGGTAGACGATACCAAATACCAAATTTCACCAGATATGCTACAACACGGCATTGATTACGAAAACATGGATCGCTATGTAGAGCAACTAGGCTTACAAGCAGACATACGTTTAATAGAAGTAGTCATAGACCTAGATGCAACAAAGAAAACTCTCAATGAAGCATCTAGTAGTTATTTAGATGATCTCTTTGGCGAACAGCCAAACTAGCAACACATAAGTCAATATATGGAACAGTTGATCTGTTCCATGCACAATCCAATACCTTTGTTCGGTTGGTTGCATTGGATTACGGATACTGTAGTTGCTTTTAACGTAGTCAATATGATAATGTATTACAAAGTCTAGTAGAGCGTATAAAAACGCACTAGAAACGCTTACAAACGGTATAAAGCACCCATATGTAAGTAAACTATGTGTTCCTGCATGTGCTAAACCACCCTTTGCACCATACTTATGTTTGCCAGCAAACATAAAATTCATTTGTATAAAGTAATCTGCTATGATATGTTTGATCAGCAGAATGTTGGATAAAATCCAAGGTTCCATTATAGAACTCCTTTCTCTCGTAGTATTCTCTCAACCTGTTCAGCAACAAATATATGTCCTGCTGGGCTGAAATGTACATAGTCACGTGGAGGATTCAATGCATACTGCTTAAAACGTTCTTCCTCACTCATAAAGTCACCAACGGATATCCACAAAGTCTGATCATACCATTCTGGTTTAATGTTGATACTATGATCTGAATGTAATATAGATGATACCCAACCTCTGTGATTGTCTCTTAACATAACTAATGTGATACCCTTGCTGTCACATAAACCTTGTAACATATACCAATACACACTCAGCATTTCTGAGTCGTAATCAGAACTCAAACAGCCAGGGTCTTCCTGATACCGCCTATGCATTTCTTTATCAAGCGGATTGTTTTGCCAGACGTAACTGTCTGGTTTGAATCTACTTACAATTTGTTTTGTAAGTGTTTTGTCGAGCACAGGTGTTGCAAACTCCCTGCGATTTATTTTATCTACAACTTCTTGTACATGAGCATCGTAGTCTTCCATAGTAGCATGGCTAGGTATTTCACGCCTAACAACTTCTGCGGGTTGGAACAATACTAACGTGTTCTCATCTACTTGTCCTTTTTGTATTGCTTGTACCAGCAAACGAATTCCACGTTTGTCTGAACCGGCACCGCCGGCAAAATGATAATACTCTACACCTAAGTTAGAGGCTAGATAATCTCCCCAAGCAAACTCTACTAATGTTCTATCTGATACAGAACATCCGCATACTGCAACACTATTGTAACTCTTCGCCATCTGTATCTTTAAACTCTATCTCTAATTGTATAGGCTCTGGTTTGCCTTCGAGAAGCCACTGTATGATTTGTGCTTCTAAATTACTCATCCGTGATGACCTGCTACATGATTGTAGTTAAAACTAATTGCTTGATTAAACGCAACTGCTAAGTCTTGTGCTTTCCAAGGATACCATAGCATAACAGTAGCACCTACACTCTTGTACCATTTCTCTGCAAACTGTTTTACTTGCGATAATGTATGTGTCTGCCTATATGTATCTGGGAACGTTCTTGGATAGCCGGCTTCGTCCATAGGATTATATTTGTGTATGTAAATAATTGGTAGTTGTTTTTTAGTTGTTTGCTTTCTAACAATTTGCTTACCACCGGGCATATTCCAAATATTACCCCAACGTATTGTTTCTATCCATTCAGTTGCATGGTCTGTAGGAAGTGATCTATCATCGTCAATGATAGAACTTTGTGGTTGTGCAATAATACACATTTGCATGTCTTGGCGGTCAAGACCTTCATAGGGTGCTGAACCATCTGTGCCCATAAACTCTTTAAAACCTGGATTAGATACTGAGAGTATATCTGCTATCTCTTGTCTAAACGATTCGCTTTCGTCAACTATTAATATCATTTTTTACCTTCTTTAATGATTTAAAATAATGTGTAGTAAACTTAACGCCATTCCACACTCCGCCTTTTTGTGTAGCATTGCTTGTATCTTCTACAACATAGTAAGGTATAAACAATAATTTGTCTTTAAATATTCTGTAGTCTTTTCCTTTTTCAACTAATGTCATCATTTTTCATCTGCATATCTGTGATTAACTTGACTGTGATGCTGTTCATCTGCTCTCACTTTCTTGATCAAATCACTTAGTTTTGCATCCTTCTTCATCTTATAGTATTCTATTGCCAGTTGAGGAGCCGGTACGTTTTCAATTTTACCCTCTTCAACTAATGCTAGATAATCTGTGTAACTTCTAACTGCTTCTTCTTCAAAGTACGCAATCATTTTGTGTGCTAGTCTATAACTTAATACATACACAACAAAGTAGAATATCATAAATGTTATTTGTGCTAACAACACCAAAAGCCTTTCAAAGAAGTTAGGCTTTGCTATCTCAATAAAGAACATCAAATGCATTCTTTCATTCTCTGCTTCTGCTAACATCTCTCTGATGTCTGGGCCGTAGCCTGTTTTCATTTTGCGTAAACTTTTAAAATGCAACCACATGCCTGCAACCATACCAGGTACACCTGCTACAGTTTCTAATACTACTGCTCTATGTCCATAACGTTTAGCAAAGAAAGTATCCGCTATAAAGCGGAAAAACTTTGTCATGCCCATTGCCAAACTGTTTCTAATTCTCATATTACTTGTATCCTATTTGCATATATCTTCTGTACACAGGTGTAATCATTTCGCCTATGTATAATGTTTCACTTAGAGGATATTTTGCTTTAAACTCCTCTATATCTGTGCATGTATTTATGTGTCCTTCGAACTCTTCACTGTCATTACTTTGCATAATCAGTAACTGATCTGCATCACAACTATCAAACCATAGTGTACTCATGTGTTCACAACTGGTGTTGATAATCCAATCAGGCTTTACTGTGATAAGTTCTCCGCCTGTTTCAAACTGCATGTCATCGCAGTCCAGCATGTCTACGTCATGTACTACACCTTTGTACTTCCAACCGGCCTGCAAAAATTGTCTGTTTAGTCTTTCGCTTTTGTCTACTGCTTCTGCATCTGCGTCAATGCCATATATTCTTTTGCAGTCTACGTTCTTGAGTATAGGTTCTACTAATGCACCAATCCAACTGCCAAGTATTGCCACAGTAGGCTCAGCAGGTGTGTCGGTATGTGTGTATGCATGAACAAGTTTTTCTAACAACCAACTTTTACTTGCTAATTGTCCTTTGCTGAAAGCATGTTGCGGATAGTAATTACCGTGTTGTACTATGTGTTCAAAGTATGAGGGAGTAGGTTGCCAAAAGCCATTGTCTATGTATTCAGTTACTTCGTCCCATGTTGTTAAATTAACTTTGCTGTAGATCATTGTAATACTCTTCTAGCCATTCGTAATCATTTATCTTGGCCATTTTAAGAGGCTTATTGCCCCATTTGTTTGCATATTCTATACCTGCTTTTGCACCTGCTAATGCTTCTGCTTTGAAGTCTGCATCATCTAGTGGCTTCAACCAACTGTCTAAACGTGTTTTAGCCTCTGGATCATTTTCCCTTGCGGCTAACTTAACACACTCTCTGAATGCACTTCTCCATGTGCTGTAAGCATCTGTATTGAACTTTGTTGTACAACTTATCTCAGGTAATGCTTTGAAACGTTTGCTTAGTCCTGTTGTAAAGTCCAATCCCCATGAGTTCGCTTCCCTTACTTGCTCTGTGTTAAACAGTTTAACACCACCATAACCATATTCCTCACCTGTTACAGGGTTTTTGGAGTTCCAAACATGTACAACATCTTGATCGTAAACATCAGGCACATAACTGAAGTCAAAGTCTTCTGTTATCTCTGCATCAGCATCTACTACCCAAAACATACTGCTTTGTACCTCACTAGCCGCCTGTTGGTGTGCAGTAAATATGCCTTCTATGTCTTTGACCCACCTTGCATCGAAACGTGCTGTAAGACGCTTATATGAGGTCTCAGCGAACGGTTCGTGGTATGATAGGAACACAATTTCGTATGGTTTGTATGTACAACCTGGTGTTCTAACATACTGCAAGTTCTTTATCTTGTTTAGTTTAAGTTCATCTGATGTTAGTTCGCTGTAGTCATTTGCTGTAGGCCATAAACGCAGTCCACCATATGAATGTACTTTATCTGTGTGAGGGTTCATACGTTGCCACACATGGACCTTATGTACATTGTTCATAGCCGGTAAAAACCCAGAATTTATCACTTCATCTAATGCATCTACATCGCCGTCCTTGGTCCACACAAAGCCATGTGTTTGTGAGAAGTCGCTTAACTGTTCTAAGAACTGATCTTTTGTTATTCCTGCTAAGTCTATAACAGGGTGTGTAGGTTGGCTACTTGCTTCTATGTCAATCTTCTTGAGGTCTTCAAAACTGTTGTTGTCTATCTTCTGTAAGTCGTAACCATGCTGTCCTTTGAATGTGCCTTTAGGATACAGTCTAACGTTTCTGTATTCGCCTTCCATTGTTTTGAGAACATGTACATACTGTTCATCATACTTGGTTGGAAAGAAGTCCCAATCCCATTCGCCTAGTATCTTTGTAAAAGGATCTACTACCCAATACATACTGCTTGGCGACTTGTTATCAAACTGTTCCAACTGCTCAATGATATCTTGATTGCCCTGCAAGTAATATATCTTGTAGTCTGGTTGTGTACAACCTGGTTGATCAACATACACTTGTTCTGGTATCTCATTCAAACGCAGTTCATTATCTGTTAAATCACTTACATCATATTCTGTTGGCCATAAACGCAAACCAGAGTTATTAATTACTTTACCTGATTCTGTTAGACGTTGCCAACTGTGTACTTTGGTTAAACTAGGCTCATCAAACTCTGGAATAACTGTTTTACCCTCAGCATCTACTGTGCCCGGAGAGAACTTGCTGTAAAGTCTTTGTCTGTTTACTGTTACATCTGGATCAACTGTCCACATGTAAGGCACTTTCTTTTTAGCATAAGTTTTCAGTGCCGCTTTGAGTTCTAGTACTGTAAAGTCTGCAAACTCTAACACAGGCCAACTTGGTCTGTTACTTGCAATAGTGTTAATACGTTTAACATCTTGTACAGGTGTAAAGCGATTGTATGCTACATCTCCTGCATTAAAGCCGTGTCCTTTTGCAAATGTGCCTTTAGGATACAGTCTCACATTACGGAACACTCCGTCCTCATCTGCAAAGATATGTATTTTGTTTGTGTCAAACTGTGTAGGATAGTAACCATAGTCCCAATCCTCTGCAAGTTCTGTGTATGCATCTACTACCCAATACATTCCTGCTTTGGTTGTTTGATCTGCTTTTTCTAATTGTTCTATTGTATCTCTGTCTGCGTCTAATTGATACACAGGATATTCTTTTTGTGTACAAGCAGGCTCCATAATGTATTTAGGTCTGCCTTTGCCACTTGGCTCTCTTGGACACAACATCACACCATGATAGTCATACTGTCTGCCTGTAATAGGATTAAGTTTTTGCCACACGTGAGCCTTACCTTCGTTGAGATATGAGCCGTCCCATTTCTCCGGTAAAAACTCAAAATTAAAGCCTTCGTGTACTTCTACATCAGGATCTATTACCCAGAACCAGTCTAGTTCTGTTTTGGCTCTGCCCTCCTCTTCAGAACTATACGTTTCGTATGCAACTTCAAACATGTTGCTCAGTTTACTTTGTTGAACTGTTTGTGCATATTCATATTTCTTAGGAACGAGTTTAACGTTGACAGCACTCTCTCCATTGCCAAAAGTAAATTGGTTAATGGATCGTTGAAACTCTAGAGGGCAAACCCAGTTAAGTTCGGAAGTAATACTGCTGTTACTTTCGACTAACCAAAATTGATCTGTTGTTGTTTTACGAGCAAACTGTTCTAAGTTTGCATTTATATCATCTACATAGAAAATATCATATCTTACAGGTATAGTTTCGCTTTGAAACTTCCATTTGGTTGCATCAAAGTCCTTTTTGATTAACCAAATACCACCCAACGTTTTAGGATCATTTGCATAGTTCATTTCGTATTCTTCTGTAGGATACTTGTCCTCTACCATTGTAGGTATATTGAATACGTGATTAAACTCCTCTTCTCCTTTGCTTGGCACATATCTCAATGCACCATTTATATCAAAGTCTTTATCCACAAGCCAAAAGTAATCTGTTTCTGCACGTTTGGCATATCTTTCCATTAATTGTTCATCTAGTTCTTCATTTATGTAAAAAACGTCATATTGTACGTCAGTTACAGGGCAATCTAAGTGTACTATTGTGCCATTATGTATACGTTCTATTGCACTAGAATAGTCTTTAGGCACTAGTTTTATACCACCTTCTGCACCTGTGTACTTCTCATTTAACTGATAAGGCATCTTAAATTGATGTATAAAGTCTGCTTCAAAAGGGTTAGGGCTCCAATCAAGTGTATCTTCATTGATTTGATATAATTCATCAATAAGCCACACATAATCATCATCAAACTCATCACGTTCTTTGTTTTTAGTGATGTCAAACACTCGCTTAACAGGGTATCTGGCGGCCGCATCAAGATACTTGTGAAACTTGATGGTAGCATCCATATACTTACGAGGATACAGTTTAACACCGCCTTCTTCTGCTGGATATTTGTGTTCTAGTTGTCCACGCAGGTGAAAACAGTGAATAAAGTCCGGTTCAAAGTTGCCCGGAGCCCAATCTATGTTAAAATCTATTTTGTATTCAGGATCTACACACCAAACGTGAGTTGCATGTGGATTATTCCTAAAATATTGTCCTGGAGTCTTTTTACGCAGAATATCAAAACGTTTTTTACAAACTACTCTATTAATTTGTTTATCCCCGCCTTCTTGTGCTACAGGATATAGAGTAACGCCTCCATAATTACTTGAATTCCACTTAAATTCATGAATATATTTCTGGTCCCATTGCTCTGGACGATAATCAAATACTGAATAATCAGTTAATTCAATGTTAGGCTCTACAAACCAATACATGTGAGTATTAGGCTTGCATTCGTCTATGTCTTTTACTTGAATAGCATGTGGAACGTGGTACTCCATGCCTGGATTCTCACCAGCATAGAATATATCAAACTTCTTCTTACATACAACTCTATCTAGTTCTTTCTGCCCTTGAGGGTCCGTATACGTTGGTTTTAGATAGATTCCACCGTACTTGTTCTCTTGCCATTTCCATATATGTTCGTACTTGTGGTCGTGTTCAGGTGGGCGATAGTCAAAAACTGAGTAGTCTGTTATCTCTACATTGTCTTCAACATACCAATACATTTTTGTTCTTGCACGGATATCTTCAGGTGATTCTACCTGTACTGCTAATGGTAATTGAGCCTTTAAATTTTTATTCTCACCGGAATAAAATACATCAAACATTAATTTATCCTTTAATTATTAATTAATTATAATTCATCATCTGAGGTATGCACTTCTACCCCATAATATTCAGTAAAATCCAGTGCGTCTTGCATATTATCTACAATTGGTTGTCCTTTTATGTTTAAACTAGTGTTCAATAACAAAGGACACCCTGTTTCTTTGTACCAAGCAGATAATAATTCATATAATTCAGGGTGCTGAGTCTTATTAACTGTTTGCACTCTGCTTGTACCATCTTCATGTACAATAGCAGGAAACTGGTCTGGCCACTTGCATTTTGCAACAAATTGCATGTAAGGAGCATTCTTTATAGGTGGATTACCTGGTGCTTTGGGCATTTCAAATATAGTATTAGCATGTTCCTCAAGTATCATAGGAGCAAAAGGTCTAAACTTCTGTCTCTTCTTGATTACATTCATTCTATCTTGTATTTCCCATCCTCTAGGGTCTGCAACAAGCGATCTGTTACCTAATGCTCTAGGTCCAAACTCTGCTCTGCCATTAGCAATACCAAATATAGCATTGCGTCTCAAACTCTGTAAAGCCTTTTGAACAGGGTACTTACCGGGTATTTCTGTACCCAGATAAGGACCTTGCCATTCAACTCTACGTCCAGTAACGTTGTAATAGTGTAGTGCCGCGGCACCTAAACTACTGCCAGCATCACCTGGGTTCGGCATGATGTGTACGTTATCAAACACATCAAATAATAATGAATTTGCTACACAATTAAGTGCAACACCTCCCATGAACACTAAATTATTGTGTCCTGTGAGATCATATGCCTTCTCGGCATACGCAATAATTCTCTTCTCTACTTCCCATTGTGCGGCTTTTGCCAAATCAAAGTCTGTGAATCCGTTGCGTAAAAAGAAAAAGTTCTCAGGCAATCCTTTCTGCATGTTAATTTTACACTTAATTCCTGTTTCGTCAACGAATATTTTATCTTTTATTAACTGTTGTAATTGTTTTGCTTTATCGTCATCACCATATGCGGCCATTCCCATCAAGATATATTCATCTTCCATTGGTTTTAAGCCTACATACGCAGTAATGGCACTATAAAACAATCCTAAACTGTGAGGATACCAAACACTATCCTTTTTGGTTAGTTTACCATTGCTCCAATCCCATAACGTAGCACTATCAAACTCTCCAATAGCATCTATAACCATTACAGCGGCATTATTGTACTTGCTTGTTAGCACTCCAGCGGCGGCATGTGTCTCATGATGCCAATATGTTTTGCTTGGAATACCTTTTAGTTGAGGATAAAACTTCTTTACCCATTTCTTAGCACTAGGCTCTCGAATAAAGCCGAAATTGCCGATAGATAGGTTACGAAGTATTTTTGCCCAATGTTTCTCATGATATACCACTACATCAGGCTTGCCATATTCCAATGCGGCATTAATTATCTCTTTATTCAAAAAAGGATCATTCTTTACTCTGCTGTAACGTTCTGAATGACCAGCAAATAATATTTTGCCATCTTCTATAACGCATACTGCGGCATCATGGAACTGTGAACTTATCCCTAATATCCTCATAAATTACCTATAAACAAACGGGTCACGTTTACGCAACTCCTCCAATTTCTTTTTGTATTCCAGTTCTGCTTTCTCTTCATCAGTTAATGGATCTTCATACGCAGGTGGTTCGTACTTGCTCATCACATCTGCGGCATCATCTACTGCTGAAGGCTTCTTTTCTTCACTCATTCTCTTCCCTCTCTATCTTATTATCGTAATAATCATGTGTACCTGCACGGTACCTTGCTTTCTTTTCTGAAACTAACACACTACTCATCCATGCGAACACCGCCGCAACAACTACTAGTGCTATTCCTAAGAAAAAATTTGCTACTGTTATAAATGCTTCTATCATATAATATCTCGTTATTCGTAAATAAATGGCTTTGTTTTCCGCTTGTCAAATTTATGCAGATTCGCTTGTGCCTCATTCAGTGTTTTATGTGTCAAATCATGAGGTGTTCTTGTGATATCATGCCTCTGTCTGCTTACACCGTCCCAATCAAACAGTTCTTTGATGTGCGGAGCAATAACTTTTGTTATTTGCTTGTGTGTTATTGGCCCTTGATGACAGTTATCTCTGCCATAATCTAAATTGTATTCTCCTGTTATCCTAAACACATTGTAAGGATTGTACACAGTATCGCCATCATCGTCATAAGTCATTTGGAAAACAGGCACTCCTATGCTGTTCCACATAACCTGAAACGTTGTTGCTCTCATACTGCTCAAGAACCAAGGCGTAATTTCTGATTGAACATCGTATTGTTCTTGTTTTATTTCTGCAGGAAACTGTCTGTTGTACTTTTTCCAGTTATCACATATATTATCATCTTGTTCTGAGCCTGGTCTATGACTTGCTGTTGTGCCATACAGGAATATTGATGAATATTCCTCAGGATAATTAAGAGGGTCTGCTTCTGCATTGTTTAAATATTGCCAATATTGATTGTAACGCAACCAAGCATTTGCTGTTCTGGTTACTTCAGGTATCTGTAACACAACTGCTCGTGGTAATGGCATTTTATTCTTTATCCATTGTGTTGCATTAATTAATTGAATATCCATGCTAGAACCACCCATTCCAAGGTTGATACATTGTGTTTCCAGCCTATTTTCCAGCATTGCAGGCCATGTATCGCTATCAGTAACGCCTACACCCTCTGTATAACTACAGCCAAAGCACAACACAAAGTCGGAATCCAGTGAATTAAAATTAATTGCTCTATAACCCATATCATTATAGGTGTAATGCACATTGTCTTCTGTATAACGTTTATTAATTCTTGCACGATTACGCATGAAGTGAATTTCAGAGTCTGTGCTGTTCCACAACCAGGTTTGTCCTGCTGTTTCTGGTCTGAATAACAGCCTATTGGGATGATAATTTGTACTTGCCATTGTTTCTGTGTGTCCTGATACCCTGTTTATAAATATCTACGCAACTATTTATTATGTAAAAGGAGATCACCATCAGTTTTTCAGCAGTAAATGACTTTGAAACAGCACTAGCCGAATGGTGGGGCTCACCTTATGCGGTTGCTGTGGACTGTTGCACCCACGCCATAGAGTTATCACTGCGACTAGATCAACCAGATCACCACATCTCTGTGCCTGATCACACTTATATCAGTGTGCCATTTACATTAATTAAATTAGACTTAAACTGGAGTTTTAATAATTACAAATGGGAAGATTACTATTATATCGAAAATACACGCATAATAGATTCGGCTGTGTATTGGCAAAAAGGTTCTTACATAAAGGACAGCCTACAATGTCTAAGTTTCCAGTTCAAAAAGCCATTAAACCTCGGCAGAGGAGGTGCTATTCTATGTAGTAGTAAAGAAGATTACGTTAATTTAAAGAAACTAGCATATGATGGTCGTTACGGCGATAACGAGTGGGCAAAGCAAGATATTACTAGTATAGGATATCATTATTATATGACTCCTGAGACTGCTACAGAGGGATTAAATAAATTATCTAC
>Ga0160423_10000668_pt1 | contig 28420 bp, 47 predicted proteins | sample CRUFie14St8metaG_FD_108191 | JGI IMG/M metagenome (GOLD analysis project Ga0160423, IMG submission 108191) | Marine microbial communities from the Costa Rica Dome - CRUD Field 142mm St8 metaG | ecosystem: Environmental > Aquatic > Marine > Oceanic > Photic zone | place: Costa Rica: the Eastern...
AGAAGAACTTACTATGCAGATTGCTGATGAGCTTCAGAAACATACAGGAACAAAAGATTTAGCTGTGTATGTTCAAGCTACACATGGATGTATGGAGCATAGAGGTGTATTGGCTCATAGCTCACTCACTCAGACTACTGAGCTTCGTGGACAGTTCTTCAACCCATCAGTTATACAAGAGTTCTTGGACTATATAAAAATGCAACAAGTATTTGCTGGTACAAGAACATAACAGTTTCCGTGAAGTGCTATCTCACTCCTCTCTCACTCAAACATAGCACTTCACGGATTTTTATTATGAGAAAAAAATGACACAAGATTTATTTAGACATTTAAGAGCCAATGCATCATCAGATAAACAAATGAATACTTTAGATGCAAGACAACAATTATTAGTAGTTACTATGGAGGAGTGTGGTGAACTGATTCAAGCATGTTCGAAGCTCCTTCGTAGAGCTACTCTTTATGATGAAGACAATAAGCATGTAGACAATCTTAAAGAAGAATTGGGAGATGTGTATACTATGTTGCATTTGATGGTTGAGTGGGATGTTGTATCATGGACTGAAATTGAAGAAAGAATGCAAGTTAAAAGAGAAAAACTTTCTAAGTGGTCTGAGTTAATTTAGGAGTATATATGAAAATTTTTATGATATCTATAGTGATGTGGTGGGCCGATCCTATGACTATTCCGTGGCCTGGAAACGATGCTGTTGAGATACAAACACAATATGGTAAACAATTATATTTTGAAACTTTAGAAGATTGTTATAATCATGTAGATGATAATTTAGATCATCTAGTAAGGTTTGGACATATGTATTATCCAACAGCTGATGCAGTAGGAAAAATTATTTGTGTTGAAAAGGAGATGTATTATGAACATTCGTAATTATATTAAAAATCTTAATCATATGAATGTTAGCTTTGTAAAGAGTGGTGTTAGAATTGTAGCAGGAGCTCTTTTAATGCTTTCAGGAAACTTAATTATTTCAGCAGCAGGGTTTGCATTTGTGTTTGCAGAGTTGTTAGGAATTTTAGAAGAGGTAGTGGATAAAAGGTTAGAGAAGTGATAATATATTTAGTGAAGATGATTCACAAACCATCTCAAAAAGTTTGTTATAAAATAGGTCATACTCAGAAAAAGATAGCAGAAAGATTTTCATCTGAAGAGTATAATGATTTTGATATTACTAGACTGTCTCACATTTTCTTTTCCCATGATAAGTGGGCATATGCTAAAGTGGCAGCAGAAACATTAGAGTTTGCAATTCAGCAAGTTATTCCTCCTAAGTCTCCATCATTCATTATAGAAGATTATTTTAATGTTCCAAGAGATACATTAAAGATAGGAGGAGTTACAGAATTAATTTTTCTCAAAGAAAATCAAACAGAACAATTAATTGTTGACAGGTTTAATGTTTTCGTAGATAGTGTAGATAAATTACAAAGAAAATTGAATAGGATTACATAATGATTAAGAATATTTTTTCTAAGGATGATAATAAAGTGAATAAGAAATATGTTTGGGTTACATTTGAAAAGGAGGGATTGCATAAGTATCCTGCTGCTCTAGATGATCCTAAACTAGCTACAGGAGGTTGGGATGATGTTTCGTTTCTTGGTTATCTTCATCGTCATATCTTTAAGTTCAGGGTGCAAATTGAGGTCTTTACCGACGACCGCGACATCGAGTTTATTCAATTCAAACGTTGGCTTCAAAGACTGTATGATATGGCATCGGACAGTGGAGGGGAAGACGACGTCACTGAAATGCTTAACTTGGACTTTAAGTCCTGTGAGATGATTGCTGATGAACTTGCAGCTAAAATTTTACATAAATACCCTGGTAGAGATTTGGTAATAGATGTAAGCGAAGATGGAGAGAACGGCGCTAGCTGCTATTACTATAAACATTCTTAACTATCAGAGGAAGTCATGGATAAATTTAGAAACTATATTCCAGAAGCAGATTATGCAGATGTTCGTAAGTATCTTAAAAAATTAGGCAAAGGTAAAGATGTTACTTTTGTTGACAATGATGGTAAGACTAAACAGACTGGAAAGTTTAATGGTCTTATGAGAAGAGGTCCATTTACATATGCTAAGGTAGAACATGGAAGAGAAATGTCTCTTGTTCCACTGCCACAAATAATGACTAAATAAATATATAAATACTAAGTGAATTGAAAGGTTATATTATGTCTACAACTGAATTTTGTCATATTGCACCCACGCCACATCTAAGTTTAACTGATGGACGTCCTGTCCATTTAGTACTTGCTCATTTGATTGAAACAGATGAGGAGTATGTTAACTTTTATCTAGAACAAAAAGAGAAATACAATTGTACCATTATTATGGACAACTCTGCTTTTGAAATGTATAAGCAAGGTCGTCCTATGTACGATTCAGGTCAATTGATTCCTATGGCTGAAAAGATCAAAGCTGACTATATTGTTATGTCAGATTATCCTGATAATGATCCAGAGGAAACTATTGAAGCTGCAATGGTGCAAGCACCTGTTATTAAAGATAGTGGATTCAAAACATTCTTTGTCCCTCAAGGTAGAAAAGGATCTGTAAAAGATTTAGAGTATGGATTTAGGTTTGTTGCCAATAATCCTAAACTTGTTGATTATGTAGGTGTATCTATCCTAGCAGTACCTTTAGCATATGATGTAGAAAAAGATAACAAACTACAAAGATTCAATGCTCGTTTAAGGTTTATGTATCAGATGGATAACAGTCCACATCTTTCTAATATCAAATACAACGGAACAAAGATTCACTTTTTAGGAATGGTTGATGGTCCTAATGAGATCATGTTCATGTCACCATTCCACAAGTATATTGATACATGGGATTCGTCGGCAGCTGTATGGCTCGGATTGAATGGAATGAAGTTTGATGAAACACCTACAGGTCGTAGACAAGGAAAATATGAAGAAGAAGTTGACTTTAACTTCAAAACAGAAGATGATGTAAAGATTAGTATGGCTAAAGATAATATGGAGTGGATTGATAAGATCACTGCAGCTTATCTAAGTAAGTTGGAGTTATAGTATGGCATTTGAATGGAATCGTATTCACAAACATGAAGATAACATTGAAATTGATGTTACCGATCGTGTATTTGAATATGTATTTGAATATTATGGAGTAGAAGAATTATCTGAACTAACTCAAGAGCAAATCTCTCAGATAGAAGATTTCAGAGATAAGCTCAATGAGTTTTCTGTTATGCAGATTGGGTTTAGTAATTTGATCAATCAGTGGGAGAATGAAAATGACGAAGATTGAATACAAATATAATGAAGATAAAATCTTGAAAGAGATTTACAATTATATTACATCAACCTACAATCAACATTATGTTGGTAAGGGTGCTGTTCAGACTATTGATGTCTGGGACAATATGGGTATAGCAGAAGAGATGTGTATGGGTACTTTAGTAAAGTATGCGATGCGCTTTGGTAAGAAGGACGGTAAGAATCCTGATGATCTAAAGAAACTTATTCATTATGCTATCCTAGCATATAATTTTAGTTTTATGGAGAAAGATAATGATGATACATCTAGCGAGCGAGACATCAACGTCGAGTCTGTCTGAGTTTATTAATACTCAAGTACAGCCTAATGCAATTGATCTCAAAGTAGACAAAGTCTTTAGATTAGAACCTAAAGAGTTTAAGATCAGTGAAGAAGAAAAGAAACATAGGGGATCGGTCGAGATCCTACCTGACGAGCAAGGATATTATAATTTAGTACAAGGTACGTATGAAATTATTATGGAAGGGATTATTAGTATTGGAAGTGATGAAGCTGGATTTGTTATTACACGTTCAACACTGAATAGGAATGGATTGTTTATTACATCTGGATTGTATGATAGTGGATATGAAGGAGTAATGGCAGGAGCTCTTCATGTTGGCGGTGGTCCTGCTAAAATTAAAAAAGGAACAAGGGTTGGCCAATTCTTGCTATTCAAAGCAGAATCACTCAGTTCCTATGATGGTGATTATGGCACCGGCAAAGACCATGATAAGAAATATGGAGTACATTAATGGAAATTAAAGTTTCATTCGAAGAACTTAGGAAGAAGAAACTATTTGTAGCAACACCAATGTATGGTGGCCAATGTCATGGAATGTATACAAAGTCAATGTGTGACTTGTCTGCGATTTGTGCAAAGTATGGTATTGAGATGAGAGCATATTATCTGTTCAACGAATCTCTTATTACACGAGCTCGAAACTATTGTGTTGACGAGTTCATGAGATCTGGTTATACACACATGATGTTTATCGATTCTGATATTGGATTTAATCCTAATGATGTATTAGCACTTATGGCATTACAAGGATCAGAACCTGGTGAGGATCCGTATGATGTCATTGGAGGACCTTATCCTAAGAAATGTATTTCATGGGAAAAAGTTATTGCTGCTGTCAACAAAGGTGTAGCAGATGAAGACGCTAACATTCTGGAGAACTACGTGGGTGACTATGTGTTTAATCCCGTTTTAAAGCCCGGAGAGACGGCGGAAGTAAGATTGGACAAGCCTGCTAACGTGTTAGAAATTGGCACCGGTTTTATGATGACTAGAAGGAATACTTTCGAGAAATTTAAGGAAGCATATCCAGATTTTTCATATAGACCAGATCATGTTCGTACAGAACATTTTGATGGTAAGAGAGAGATTATGATGTACTTCCAAGCTCTGATTGATCCACAATCAAAAAGGTATCTATCAGAAGATTATATGTTCTGTCAATGGATTCGTAACATTGGAATGGAAACTCATATCTGTCCTTGGATGCAATTGCAGCATGCAGGTAGTTATGTGTTTGGTGGTAGCTTACAACATCTTGCTTCTGTAGGTGCAGCAGCAACTGCTGATGTCAGTAAGATTGGTAAAAAGAAATAAGGATATATTATGAAAATTAGTAGTGAAACTTTAAATATTTTAAAAAACTTTTCGTCAATTAACAATTCAATTTTGATTAGACCAATGGAAGGAGATGTTGGAAAACTCTCTACTGTGTCTACTCAGAAGACGATTATGGCTAAGGCTATTATCAAAGAAGAATTTAAAAAAGAATGTGCAATCTATGAACTATCAAGATTCTTAGGTACAGTAAGTTTGTTTGATGATCCAGATTTTGAATTTGAGGACAATCATGTGTTGATTTCTTCTGGACAACAGGCTACAATATATCGATATGCTGATCCACAGAGTATTGTGTCAGCACCAGAGAAAGATGTATCTATTGTTGATCCCGATGTTGAATTTTTCCTCAATGTCGATGATCTTAGTAGTTTAGTAAAAGGATGTTCAGTTTTGGGATTGCCAGAAGTAGCTATTGTAGGAGATGAGAAGAATATTAGTCTTCAAGCTATGGACAGTAAGAATCCTAATAGTGATAATCATAAGGTTGTCGTAGGAGAAACTGACAAAGAATTTAGTATGATTCTTAAACCAGAAAATCTTAAACTTGTCAATAGTAATTACAATGTAAGAGTTTCTGCTAAAGGAATCGTAGAGTTTAGCAATTCATATGTGAGTTATTGGATTGCAACAGAAGCGTCATCAACATTTAAAAATAAGGAGAAGTAAATGACACAACTGACCGCGCAAGACATTGCTAATGTTTTGCAAATTATTGACCTTGCTGCACAGCGAGGTACTTTTAGAGGTGCCGAACTTTCAAGTATTGGAATGGTACGAGATAAATTAGAGCAAGTGCTGAGGCCACCAGAAGAGCAGGCACCTCAAGCTCCTCAAGGGGAACTTAATTTTGATACGGAAGCAGGAACTGTTTCTGAGAAAATTGAAGATGCTGAAAGTGAGGAAAAGGATGCCGTGGCCGAGAAAAAACAGACCTCCAAAGGGAAGGCGTAAAATAGGTTCTGCTAAAAGGATAGCAAGAAGAAAGAACCGTAAAAAATAATTGAGGTGTTTATATTATGTTAGAAGATTTTTTGTGGGTTGAAAAGTATCGCCCTAAATCTGTAAGTGAATGTATTCTTCCAGAAAATCTCAAGCAGACTTTTCAGAAGTTTATTGAACAAGATAATGTTCCTAATCTAATCTTAGCAGGCGGTCCTGGTGTAGGTAAGACGACAGTTGCTAAAGCTATGTTAAACGAGCTTGGCAACTCGTCTTATGTTATCAATGGATCATTGTTTGGTAATATTGATACTTTAAGGAACGATATCAAAAACTTTGCTTCAACGGTTAGCTTTGACTCAAAGCGTAAGTATGTAATACTCGATGAAGCAGACTACCTTAATCCACAGTCTACACAACCTGCCCTAAGAAACTTTATGGAAGAGTTTTCTAAGAACTGTGGCTTCATTCTTACCTGTAACTATAAGAATAGAATCATTGAGCCTCTTCAATCAAGATGTTCATTGATTGACTTCAATATTCCTAAGAAAGAAAAAGCAAGTCTGGCTAAACAATTTTATACAAGAATGCTAGAGATTCTAGATCAAGAGAATATCAAGTATGAAGATAAAGTAGTAGCAGAATTGGTTTATACTTTCTTCCCTGATTGGAGAAGGGTTCTTAATGAATTGCAAAGGTATAGTGTAAATGGTATTATTGATACAGGTATCTTTACTAACCTGAATGAAGAAAAGTTCAAAGAACTTGTTACTTCATTGAAGGAGAAGAAGTTTACTGAAATGCGTAAATGGGTAGCTTCCAATCAAGACTATGATTCTAATGTTATCTTTAGAAAGTTGTTTGATCATAGTTATGATATGCTTGAACCAAGTTCAATTCCACAACTAGTTATTACTATTGCAGACTATCAATACAAAGATGCTTTTGTAGCTGATCATGAAGTAAACATGGTTGCATGTCTAGCAGAGATTATGATTAACTGTGAATTCAAATGAGAAAGATTTGGAGAATATGGGCAAAAACTATAGGAAGCAAAATAGGTGACGAAAAAGAAAGCGACATCGCTGCGGCATTACGTACTGTATGGGTTGTTACTCATTTGGTGGCTTGCTTTTTTATTATCGCACATAATGGAATAAAATTAGGATGGTTTTAAATGCGAATTGAAGAAGATATTAAATTAGATTATAATGATGTTTTACTAAGACCAAAAAGGTCTACTCTATCTTCAAGATATGATGTAGACATGAAACGTACTTATAAGTTTTTGCATAGTAAGAAGGAATGGACAGGTATTCCTATTATGGCATCCAATATGGATACTGTTGGAACACCAGCTATGCATCAGTCACTTTTAGAATATGACATGATTACTTGTCCTGCAAGACATTACCTTAAAAATGACCTTATGGCATTTAAAGGTGATAATATTTGTATGATGGGTGGACTTGAAGATATTTCTATTCTTACTACTCATAATATTAAATGGGATTTTGTAGGAATAGATGTTGCTAATGGTTATACTATTTCAGTGATTGACGCAGTTAAGTCATTACGTCAACATATTCCAGAATCTACTATTGTGGTCGGTAATGTAGTAACTGCAGATATGACACAAGAGCTAATTCTAGCAGGAGCTGATATTATTAAAGTAGGTGTAGGTCCAGGATCAGTTTGTACTACTAGAATTAAGACTGGTGTTGGATATCCACAACTATCTGCAGTTATGGAATGTGCAGATGCAGCTCATGGCATGAACGCTCATATTATAGCAGATGGTGGTTGTACCAACTCTGGTGATATAGTAAAGGCATTTGCAGCAGGTGCAGACTTTGTTATGATTGGTGGTATGTTGGCTGGTCATGATGAATGTGATGGTAAAGTGGTAGATGGCAAGATGCAATTCTACGGAATGGCTTCAGAATCAGCTATGTCAAGACACAATGTACCTCATAGAGAATACAGAGGAGTAGAAGGTAAGACAGTTGAAGTTCCTTATAGAGGACCTGTAAAAGAAACACTTATTGATATTTTGTCTGGTATTAGGTCTGCTTGTACATATGTTGGAGCAAAGAGAATAAAATCGTTGTCTAAATGTGCAACTTTCGTTAAAGTAAAAGATACTCATAATAGGATATTTGAATGACTTGGATTAATGTAGATGATAAGATGCCTGCAGTTGGGCAGAATGTATGGTATTATTTTGAACCTGTTGGTAAGCACCGTGGTACTTTCGATGGATACTATGTAGATGAAGAAGGTAAAGAGTGGAAGGGAATGCATATGTTCTCTTGTGACTATGGTTGGCTTACTGGTGATGTGACTCATTGGCACCCTGACCAAGAGGAGAAACCTGATGGGCCTATTTGATCTAATCAATAAAATAAGCCACTCGAAAGATGTCAGTGATGTGACAGCTAATGATATTGCTGTAGATTATGTTCCTTTTGTTGTCAATAAAACATTATCATATCATCCTGATTCTTTGATTTATGCTAACGAAATGAATCAAAGACAACATCTAGATAAACAACTTCAATTTCAGTTTTACCTAAATAGTCTTAGACCTAGGAAGCGTTTTGCTAAATGGGTTAAAGCTGAAAAGGTAGATAATTTAGAAGCAGTGAAGTTATCATTTAATTATAGTAATGAAAAAGCATTGCAGATAATAGATCTCCTTAGCGATGAACAAATAAATGAAATAATAAAGGATCGCACAGGTGGAGTTGAAAAATGAGTTTAATAGATTCACTCGTTGAAGTGAAGCTGAATGATAGTGAAGATTTTCTAAAGGTTAGAGAAACACTAACTCGAATTGGCGTAGCTTCTCGAAAAGATAAAACATTATATCAATCATGTCATATCTTACACAAACAAGGCAAATATTACATAGTACATTTCAAAGAACTTTTTGCTTTAGACGGTAAACCAACAAACATTTCAGATCAAGATGTAGCTAGAAGAAACACTATAGCTAATCTATTGTCAGAATGGAAACTAGTATCTTTAGTTGATTCAAACAAAATTAAAGATCCTATTGCACCATTAAGTCAGGTTAAGATTGTTGGGTTCAAGGATAAAGAAAGTTGGGACTTGGTTACTAAGTATAGTATTGGCAGAAAGAATTGATAGAAAAACAAAAAATATTTGAACGTAATCCTGATACAGGAGTTATTCGTTGGAGATATGTTGGTGAAGATCCAAACGATTATGGATGGCCAAATTATGGAAACATTTTAGACGAAGAGAAAAAAGATAATGAAGTTCGAAGAGTTCGTAATGGAAGTGGACTTTCCAGTCCACGAGTTTAGTAAAAAATTTAAATATCAAATGATTAATGTTTTTAGCTATGACAAGATAGCTATGAACGGAGATACATCAGGATACAATACACACTTTGACGATCCTGAATACACTCCTATCATTGGACAAAAGTTTGAAGAAGTAGTAAAAGATATTTTTGATGTAGATGAAAAATCCAGACCAATAAAGACTTGGATTTATTGTCAGAACAATAAAAGAAACAAAAGCGTTTGGCATAGCCATGTTAACACTTGCACTGTTAATGGAGTATTTTATATTGACCCTCCTAAAGAAGGTGGAGGGCTACAATTATTTTTAAATGGTTTTGTTGATACTATTCAACCAAAGAAAGACAAATTGTATTTGTTCCCATATTGGATGGATCATAGACCATTACCACAAGAAGATGATGATTGGCGCATAAGTGTTAATGTTGAATATTTTTGTCGACAGAGGCCTGTAGTTAAACAAACAGGAATTATTTGGTAGCTGTTGACTTTCAAAAAATATATATTATATATATTACATGGATACCGCGGGTGCGGGTCCTTCTACAACCTTGCTTAGTCAAAGGAGGTTAACATGACAGGCAATACTTTTACGTTCCCTCGTGGAGCATTTGTTGGTTTCGACCATATTTTTAATGATCTAGAAAGAATGGCAACAGCTCATCAGAAGGATCATTATCCCCCACATAACGTAGTAAAGAATACTGAGGATGAGTATCTTATTGAACTCGCCGTAGTAGGATTTAAAGAAGAAGATATTGATATTACGATGCATGATGGTATTCTTACTATCAAAGGTAATCGTGATAAGAGACGTAATCAGGATCTTTATGTACATAAAGGTATCAGCGGTCGTAAATTCGAAAGATCATTTAGACTTTCAGAATTTGTAGAAGTCACTGGAGCAGATCTTGAGGCAGGATTATTAACGGTCCATTTGGAAAGAATCCTTCCCGAAGAAAAGCGTCCTCGTAAAATTTCAATCAATAAATTGCGAGGTAAAAAAAATGACGGAACTAGTGCTGAACTACTCAACGAGTCTACTTGAAAGAATCTGGGAAAACTTAAAAGGTTTTGGAAAAAGTATGGTAGCTGCAAGACAAATGCAAGCTAACAGAGAGATTGCAGAGCATTTGTGGAGAACTGGCGAATACAATAGTTATCACGATGCTTATCAATCACTTAACGAAAAAACCCTTAAGCAATTAGGAATCAAGTAATGTTAGATTTTCTTAGAACATTCTTTTCACTTGATAAGCCCCCAATTGATAGACGTACTTATAACGATTTACACAAACTTACTGATAGAGAACTAAACGATATTGGTATTTCTAGATGTCAAATCGCTATGGTAGCTAGAGGAATTGATCCTCAGAAAGGTTGGTCAAAATGAAGACACTTGCTTTTTACTTAGCATTATTTGGAATGGTTTTTGCTGTTGGTTCAGCAAACGCTAAGACAATTGAAATGCTTAACAAAGATGACGCTGGAAACAAAATGGTTTACAGTGAAGAAATAGCAAGAGTTGGTACAGGTGAAACTATTACTTGGGTGCCAACATCTAAAGGTCACAATGTCGAATGGGTTGCAGGACCTGATGGAGTTGAACTTCCTAAGAAGTCTAAAAATGGCAAAGAAGTTTCTATGACATTTGAATTACCTGGCATCTATTATTATTGGTGCACACCACACAAAGGCATGGGCATGATTGGTCTTGTCGTTGTAGGTGATGACGTATCTAATAAGGATGCAATTGCCAAAGCTAAGGCATTAGGTAAATCGAAGAAGAAACTTAAAACACTTTTAGGAGAACTATAATGTGGCCTTACACAGAAGACGAACTTGAGTTCATTAACAAAACATAAATAGAGGAGCGGGAAACCGCTCCTTTTTAGTTGGAGGTGTACATGGAAGGTCTAAGAAGAACTTGTAATTCATGTGGATGTGATTGTCACTGCTATTCACCTGATTGTCCTAAATGTCCTAATGATGTTTGTACTAAATGTGAGTGTGGTAATCAAGAAGATATTCCCAGCTCATTTACTAAGAGAAACTAATGGCCAGAAAACAACAAAACTATCTTGAAGTAAGAATAGGTCAGCTCAAAGAAGATCAGCAGAAATGCAAAGACTCTTATGATAAAATGTGGTATAATAGATTAATACAAGAATTAGATTGGGCTCAACAAATGAACAACAAACCTACTCATAATTGTTTTATGGGTGGCAATACAACCGGAGAAAAAGAAATATGGACTTAAACAGACTTAGAGAAGAACTCGAAATTGACGAGGGAGTGAAATATGAAATTTACTTGGATCATTTGGGCTATCCTACTTTTGGCATTGGCCATCTTATTTTGGAAAGTGATCCAGAGCATGGACTTGAAGTCGGAATATCTATATCCGAAGATAGAGTCGTCGAAGCCTTTGAAAGCGATGTAGAAACAGTATTATCTGATTGTGAAATTCTTTATCCTGATTTTTATGATCTTCCAGAAGAAATGCAATTAGTAATAGCTAACATGATGTTTAATATGGGCAGACCAAGATTATCAAAATTTAAAGGAATGAAGAAAGGTGTAGATGAAAGAGATTGGAACAAAGCAGCCGACGAGATGGTCGACAGTAACTGGTACAGACAAGTCACAAACAGAGCAGAAAGACTCGTTCAAAGAGTCAGAGCAATGGCCTAACAAATACACTCAAAGAGACTGGGATAGAACTGTAGGTTGGGGCAAAGTACCTGACGAGTATAAAAAATCTAATTGACTTTTAATTCTAAATAAAGTATTCTCTATATAACAAGTATAAGAATCAGCTTATACTTAACTATGGAGAAATTACTATGGAACTAGTAACTCTATGGATGGCTGTTGGTTTTTTATTTGCAGCTTATTCCGTAATAGCAAACGATTCTGTGCAAACTCTCGGCACATGGATTGCTTCAAACAATGAGAGATTTAACTGGAAGACGATGTGGATTGCCGCTTCGTCTGTTTTATTATGGGCACTATGGTATGGTTGGTATATGTATGGTGGAGACATCTCGTATGGCCGACTTAATAAAATACCATTTCAAGAAATACAATGGTATCATGCAGCAGCTCCTGGTCTGTTATTAATACTGACTAGAGTAGGAGTTCCTGTTAGTACATCTTTCTTAGTATTATCAGCATTTGCTTCTACATTTGTTTTAGAAAAAATGTTAATGAAGTCTATGATGGGATATGCAGTAGCAGCAGTTGCAGCATATGCTCTTTGGTTAGGTATTACTAAAATACTTGACGAAAACAAACCAGTAAAAGAAGAACACAAAGTTTACTGGAGAGTCGGTCAATGGTTCACTACAGGATTCTTGTGGTGGACGTGGTTGTCTCATGATATGGCTAACATTGCTGTATTTCTTCCTAGAGAAATCCCAGTAGATTTGATGGTTGTGATCAGCGCAGTCTTTGTAGTTGGACTATGGTATATGTTTAGAGAAGGCGGTGGTAAGATTCAGAATATTGTCTTAGAAAAACATAACACTCGATATGTCCGAAGTGCAACTATCATTGATGGTGTCTATTGGATTATTCTATTCTTCTTTAAAGAACTCAATGATATTCCAATGTCTACAACATGGGTGTTTGTTGGTCTTCTTTGTGGTAGAGAGCTAGCAATGGCTACTATGACTGGTAAAGAAAAGTTCAAAGTAGTGTTTCCTCTGATTGGTAAGGACTTTCTCAAGATGATGGTTGGACTTGCAGCTTCAGTTGGAGTTGTATTAGCAATACATTATGTGATTGTTCCTGCCGGTTTGTAAAAAACGGTTGACTTTTTAACCGAAAGGCGCTATGTTTAATCATAGCGTCTTTTTCTATGGATATGTTATGAAATTTTATACAAATATCAGTCAACGCGGTGACAATATTCTTGTGCGTGGGTATGAGAATGGACAAAGGTTCAATCGTAAGATTCCTTATAAGCCTTATTTGTTTATCCAATCTGATAAGCAAACAGACTATAAGTCTCTTGATGGGATCTCTGTTGACAAGTTAGAATTTGATTCACTATCTGGTGCACGCAACTTCATCAAACGCTACAGTGATGTGTCGGGCTTTTCTTATTATGGCCTAACAAATTTTATGTATGTCTTCATTAATGACTACTTCCCTGGCGAAATACAATATGACAGTTCTCTTGTCAAGATTGTAAATATTGATATCGAGGTTGCAGCTGATGATGGTTTCCCTTCAATTGAGGAAGCCACAAAACCTGTGACAGCTGTTACTATGTCATGTAAAGGCAAGTATCTTGTACTTGGTGTGGGTGAATTCGAAACTGACCGTAAAGATGTTGTGTATATTAAATGTTATGATGAAGACCATCTACTCCGAAAGTTTTTAGAAGTGTGGACTTCTAAGCAATGGAGTCCAGATATTGTAACTGGTTGGAATGTTGAGTTCTTTGATATTCCATATATGGTCAATCGTATCCGTAGAGTTCTTGGTCAAACGTCAGCTAATAAGATTTCCCCTTGGAATATTATTGGCAACAAAGTGATTGAGTTTTCTGGCAATCGTACAGAAGTTCCAGATCCTGTTGGACTTACTGTTCTTGATTATCTTCCTCTCTACAGAAAGTTCTCATTCACTAACCAAGAATCATATAGACTCGATAACATTGCTAATATTGAACTAGGAGAGAAGAAGTTAGACTATTCTGAGTTTGATTCCCTTCTTGAATTGTACAAGAAAGATTATCAAAAGTTTATTGAGTATAATATTAAAGACGTTGAACTTGTAGATAGACTTGATGATAAACTCAAGTTTATTGAACAAGTATTAGCACTGGCATACAACGGAAAGGTCAACTATATTGATACTTTCCGTTCGGTGCGTATGTGGGATGTGATTATCCATAATTACTTAATGAAAGATAACATAGTTGTACCACAAGCAAAAGTGAAGGATAAAGAGAGACAGATTGAAGGTGCGTTTGTTAAAGAACCTCAAGTTGGTATGCACAAGTGGGTTGTTTCATTTGATCTAAACTCTCTTTATCCTCATCTCATTATGCAATATAATATATCCCCTGAGACATATGTAAATACTATAGACAATGTAGGGGTAGAAAATATTCTATCAGGCAAACTCAATGATCCTGTTTTACGTAAAGAACTGATTGATTCCAATCTAACAATATGCCCGACAGGTTGCACCTTTGATAAAGACTACAGAGGATTCTTGCCTAAACTTATGTCGCAATTGTATGATGATAGAACAGTATATAAAAAGAGAATGATTGAAGCAAAGAAGGAATATGAAAAGAATCCTTCTAAAGAATTAGAAGCAAAGATTGCACAGAATCATAACATGCAACTTGCTAAAAAGATTCAGCTGAATAGTGCATATGGTGCTCTAGGAAATAATTACTTTAGGTGGTTTGATCCTCGATATGCTGAATCTATTACTATGTCGGGCCAACTATCTATCAGATGGATGGAGAATAAGATCAATGAATATCTTAACAAAATATTTAAAACAGAACAGGTTGATTACGTTTTGGCGTGCGATACAGATTCAATGTATATTACTCTTGACAAACTTGTTAATCAAGTATATGAAAAGAAGACATCTCCAGTCACTGATACGAGTACCAGGAAGGTGGTCAACTTTTTGGACCGAGTATGTCGAGAAAAACTGGAACCTTTTATTGATTCATGTTATAAAGAGCTTGCTGAATATGTTTGTGCGTACGAACAAAAAATGTTCATGAAGCGAGAAAATATAGCTGATAAAGCTATATGGACTGCTAAGAAAAGATACATCATGAATGTTCATGATTCAGAAGGTGTTAGATATGATGAACCAAAACTGAAGATAATGGGTATCGAGGCTGTTCGTTCTTCTACTCCTGCTGCTGTTCGTCAATACATCAGAGAAGCTCTAAAATTAATTATGAGCACGAACGAAACCAATGTTCAAATGTTTATTAAACAATGCCGAGAAAACTTTAAGCAGCTACCATTTGAGGACATTGCTTTCCCTCGTGGATGTCGCGGTTTGGATAAATATACAGACAATGTAAATCTTTACAAGAAGGGAACACCTATTCATGTAAAAGGTGCTCTAGTATACAACGAGTTATTAAAGAGAAACAAATTAACACTAAGATATGAACCAGTAAGAGAAAATGATAAGATTAAGTTTTGTTACTTGAGAGTTCCTAATCCAACTCAAACTCATGTTATCTCAGTCCCTGGTGTGTTGCCTAGACAACTAAATCTAGAACAATATATTGATTATGATATGCAATTTGATAAGGCCTTCATTGAGCCAATCAAACATATACTTGATGCTATTGATTGGAAAGTTGAAAAGATAGCTACACTTGAAGACTTCTGGTCGTAAAACTAATGGAGTAAAATATGTCTGATGATTTTGATTTTGGTTTTAGTTTAGTAGATGAAGCTGAACTAGAAGCCGTACAAAAAGCTGCTTCAACAGCAGAAGCTGCATCCTCAACAGCTATGGAGATGCAAACAAAGATTGATAAACTGTATAACATGATCATGCCACTGTTAAACAATCTTCAACAAAATCCAGAAAAAGAATATATCTATTGGCCAAACAGGACAGATAAGATTGAACTTTTTAGAGATAAGTTGTTAGCGGTTTATAAATCGTGATTCATTTTCTAGCTCTTATAACTTCTATATCAATAGCTGGTGTTGCAGCGTGGTATTCAATTATTGGATTGATGGCCATCTTTGCAGCTGCAGCTATTCCTATAGCTATTATGGGAGCAGTACTTGAAGTAGGTAAATTGGTAACTGCTTCATGGTTATATCAAAATTGGAAAGAAACAAACTTTCTGTTGAAATCCTATCTAACATTATCAGTAGTTGTTTTAATGTTTGTTACTTCTATGGGAATCTTTGGATTTTTATCTAAAGCTCATATTGAACAAACACTAAGCACTGGTGACAATTCATTACAAATATCACTTATAGATTCAAATATTAAAAGAGAACAAAGGAGAATTACTAGTGCAGAGACAGTTATTAATCAACTCGATAAATCGGTCCAGACGCTCATCGACTATGACAGGATCAGAGGAAATGAAGGCGCGATTGCAACAAGAGAAAGACAGAAAGACGAACGTATTCTCCTTAACGGAACAATTGAAGAAGCAGCCAAACAAATCGGAATCTTACAATCCGAAAAGTTAGTTTTAGAAAAAGAACAGCTACAATTAGAAGCCGAAGTTGGACCAATAAAATACATTGCTGCCTTAGTCTATGGAGAGACATCAAAACAGCAATTGGAAGAAGCTGTAAGATGGGTGATTATCATTATTATCTTTGTGTTTGATCCTCTAGCAGTTTTACTTCTACTAGCAGCAAACCAAGGTCTTAGCAACAAGTTTTCTAACAAAAAAGAATCAAGAACTTTCTTTGAAAAGTTTGAAGAAGCAGTAAATGATGAACCTGAAGAAGACACTGTTCCTTTGAAGTTTACAAAGACAAAACATCCAAAAAGAAAGTTCATAGATTCAGGAAGAATAGAAATAGATAAAGATAATTTAACTGAGTTCAAATAACTGTTGAATTTTAAATGGTTACGTTATATAATATGAAGATAACAATTAGGAGAATCAAATGAGTGAATTTTTTCGTAATCTAGTCGAGGAAATAAAAGATGAAGATACTAACATTGCTGCTGACGGCACTGGGTCAAGTGAGTTTACAGGTACAATCGATACTGGTTCGTATATACTTAATGCTGTACTATCAGGTTCCATATATGGTGGAGTGCCTAATAACAAAATTACAGCATTCGCTGGTGAAAGCGCCACTGGTAAAACTTTCTTCGTACTTGGAATCCTCAAGCGCTTCCTTGATGATAATCCAACTGGTGGTATCGTCTACTACGACACTGAGGCAGCTGTAACAAAAATTATGATGGAGCAGAGAGGTATTGATACCACTCGAGTCATTATAGCAGAACCAGATACTATTCAAAAATTTAGAACTCATGCTTTAAAAGTTATTGAGTCGTATGAAAATCAAAAGAATGCTCCTCCTATGATGTTTGTTCTCGATTCATTGGGAATGCTATCAACATCTAAAGAGATGACTGATACAGCAGCTGGAAGTGATACAAGAGATATGACTAAAGCTCAGGTTATCAAAGCCACCTTCAGAGTACTAACACTTAAACTTGCTAAGATTAAGGTGCCTATGTTGGTAACTAATCATGTATATGATGTGGTTGGTTCTTATGTACCAATGAAAGAGATTGGTGGCGGTACTGGATTGAAGTATGCTGCATCTACAATTGCTATGTTAGGTAAAAAGAAAGATAAAGAAGGTACAGAAGTAGTAGGTAATATTATTAAAGTTAAAACATACAAGTCTCGTTTCTCAAAAGAAAATAAAGACGTCGAAGTCCGCTTATCATTTGACAAGGGTTTAGATAGATATTTTGGTCTATTGCCTTTGGCAGAAAAATATGATATAATCAAAAAAGTTTCCACTAGATATGAACTGCCTGATGGTAGTAAAGTATTTGGAAAAGCAATTAATCAAGAACCAGAAAAGTATTTTACTAAAGACTTGCTGGATAAACTTGATGATGCAGCAAAACAAGAATTTAGTTATGGACAGGATGAATATGATAGAGAAAACGATACTGGAATGCTTAACGACGAATGAACCTTATGCTCGTAAGGTTCTTCCTTTCCTAAAAAGAGAATATTTTCATGATAACTCTGAACGGTTGTTGTTTGGAGTTATTGATGACTATGTAAAGAAGTACAATGGTATTCCAGTAAAGACAGCATTAGAAGTAGAGGTCGATAAGTTAGAGAACTTATCTGATGATCAATATAGTACATTGGGCGATTATATTAAGCAGCTGGGTAATCCAGATGTTGATCTAACATGGGCTATTGATAATACAGAAAAGTGGTGTCAAGACAAAGCAGTATATAATGCTGTAATGGAATCAATTAATATTATTGATGACAAGACGGGTAAAAAATCACGTGGAAGTATTCCAGAAGTACTTACTCAAGCTCTATCAGTATCATTTGATAATCATATTGGCCACGACTTCTTAGAAGACAGCGATCTTCGTTTTGAATTCTATCATACTAAAGAAGAAAAGATTCCGTTTGATTTAGAATTTTTTAATAAGATTACTAAAGGGGGATTGAGTAGAAAATCACTTAACATTGCACTTGCAGGTACAGGGGTTGGTAAATCATTGTTCATGTGTCATTGTGCAGCGTCTAATCTCATGTTAGGTAAAAATGTTCTGTATGTTACATTAGAAATGGCAGAAGAGAAGATTGCTGAGCGTATAGATGCAAACTTGCTTAATGTTACAGTCGATGAACTTTCTATACTACCTAAAGATGCATATGATAAAAAAGTAGACAGAGTAAAAAATAAAACTAATGGTAGATTGATTATTAAAGAATATCCTACAGCATCTGCTGGTAGTACTCATTTTAGACATCTACTGAATGAACTTAAAATTAAACGGAACTTTGTTCCAGATATCATATATATCGACTATCTGAATATATGCATGTCATCTAGATTGAGAGGTGGCAACAATGTCAATTCGTACACGTATGTTAAAGCAATTGCAGAAGAGCTACGAGGTCTCGCAGTGGAATTTAACTTGCCAATCGTCAGTGCAACACAAACAACTAGATCTGGTTACGGAGCTAGTGATGTGGGGCTTGAAGACACCTCGGAGAGCTTTGGTCTTCCGGCCACTGCTGACTTTATGTTTGCGCTTATTAGCACAGAAGAACTCCAAGACTTAAACCAGTTAATGGTTAAACAACTTAAAAACAGATACGCAGATCCCACCATCAACAGAAGATTTGTCCTAGGTATTGATAGACCAAAGATGAGATTGTTTGATGCGGATATTTCCCAACAACAGGGAATAATGGATGGACCTGATATTCCTGTGTTTGATAATACAGATACAGGACAAAGGTTTGATAAAGAAAAACTTAAACTATTGGAGGTATAAATGATTGTAGTAGGTTTTTTTGTTGCAGCTAACATAGTGCACTTTGTAGCAACCGGTTCTTTGTGGAGCACGTTTTAATGGGTATTAAGCATCAAACTTATTTTGATAATGGCAAATGGACTGTGTATGAAATAGAAACTGATCAAGAAATTGCATTCTTTGATCATAATGAAGATGCATTAGAGTATTGTCAGTTTCTCAATCTAGGAGGAGCGTTTGATGGATACACGCCTAGGTTTATGTTTAATGGAGATACAAAGTATCATAACATTGTTGCCCAGGAAATAGATCCGTCATACTTCGAAAGCACATCAAAAGAAATAGATATTGACGATTATTTTTCAAATACTTCATATTAGCTGTTGACCTTTTTCTTAGAATAAACTAAGATGTATATATAAATGAGGAGAGAGTAATGCAGATTATTGAAGTGTTTGGTGGAAAAGATCAAGCTGTTGAAACTTTGGTTGAAGACTATGCAGCTTATGTAATGTACGAAATATTCAATATTAAGAAATCCTTCGACATTCAAATTGAGATCGGGTCACATGATACTCAAGGAGGATGTGTAGCTTTAGAAGGGAATGAGTTTCATGTAGAAATAGATGAAGATATAGAGCACGAAGAATTAGCTACTTGTGTTTTTCATGAGATGGTTCATGTCGCTCAACATCTTTTGAACAAACTTACTGAGAAAAATGGTAGATCATATTGGTATGGAGAAGATCATACAGATACTCCTTACTTAGATAAACCATGGGAAAAAGAGGCTTATATTCAACAAGAGGTTATTCTTTCCAAATATAAAGAATCTCTGAAGGAGGGGATCTATGCTTAAGAAACTTTTTGCAATATCAGCTTTAATGTTGATATCTTCCTGTCATCCAGCTATTGCATATTCAAAAGCAGATGCAGAATGTCTAGCTCAGAATGTTTATTTTGAAGCTAGAAATGAAAGCACAAAAGGACAGCTAGCAGTAGCTTTTGTTGTTCTAAACAGGGTAAGCGACAAACGATATCCTAATAGTATTTGCGAAGTTGTATACCAAGGTCCAACAAGGCCTTCTTGGAAAAATAAAGCAGTATACTATCCAGTAAGGCATCGTTGTCAGTTTTCTTGGTATTGTGATGGAAAATCTGACAAAGTGAGAGAAGTTAGTGTTTATAAAGATCTATATACTTTAATGAGTGCTTTCTTGTTTAAGTATGAAAATGGGTTCTTCAAGAATCACGACTTCACTAAAGGAGCTACTCATTATCATGCAGACTATGTTCGACCAGAATGGGCTGCATCAAAAACTAAAACTGTAACAGTGGGAACACATATTTTTTATAGGTGGGAAGTTGCTAAATGATTAGCTTAACAGAATCAGCTAAACAATATCTTGAAAAAGTTAGAAAAGATGATTATGTTACATTAGGAGTCAAAGGAGGAGGTTGTTCTGGGTTTCAATATGTTTGGGACTTTAAGAAGAACCTCCCAGACGTTAAATGGGGTGATCCTATAGAAGGTGTCTTGGTCTTAGATCCTATGGCAGAATTATTTGTAGCAGGATGTACAGTTGATTATGTAAATGAACTTGGTGGTTCATATTTAAAAATTATTAATCCTAATGCTACAGCCTCTTGTGGCTGTGGAGAAAGTTTTGCGGTGTAATGTGTGGAATAAATGGTATTTCAGAAACTAATGTATCTTTAGTTTCTCAGATGAATAAAGTGACAAATAGAAGAGGACCTGATGGCTCTGATGTTTGGCATGACGATAAAGTAACTTACGGACATAATCTGTTATCAATTATGTCTAGTACTCCTATTCACCAACCATACCATTATAAAGATATAGTAATGGTTTTTAATGGAGCTATCTTTAATTTTAGAGAGTTAGGTTCTGGTGAAAATGATACGCAAGTCTTAGCAGAAGGATTACAAAAAGAAGGTAAAAACTTTCTTACTAAATGTAGAGGAATGTGGGCAGTTAGTTGGTATAACAAAACTACTAACAAACTTTTTCTCGCAAGAGATTATTTTGGTATTAAACCACTTTATTATACTGTAAAAAATAATAACATTCAATTTTCATCTAGTGCACTAGCTCTGCAAAGTTCTAGATTTTTAGACTACTTTTCATTTGGTCTGTTTAGAATTTTTGGTTATGTGCCAGGACCAAAGACTTTATTTGCTGATGTATCTAAATTGTGTCCAGGAGAAGTATTAGAATTTAATTTAGTTAGTAGAAAACATTCTACAGAAAATTTATGGCACTTTTTAAAATTTGATTCTCCAGTAAAATATAATCGTAACCAATTTGTCAATTCTGTCAAAACAGCTGTAGAGGAATCTGCATATGGATTTAGACAAAAAGGTGTGTTTTTATCAGGAGGATTGGATTCGACCTCGGTTGCATATTTTTTAAACGAGAAGAAAACATTTACCACAAAGTATAATAATACAACCAAACAGAAGTATAATGATGATAGTCAAGCAGCTTTGAAGTTTGCAAATGATCTTAAATATAATCACACAGAAGTTTTAATCACACCAGAAAACTTTACTGATTCTATAGTCGAATCTATTCAAGCACTTGAACTTCCAGTTTATAATATTAACGGTCCATCTTATTGGTATACTAATAAGTTCTTAAAAGAAAGAGGAACAGTAGTTACATATTCTGGAGATGGAGGTGATGAAATGTATTGTGGTTATGGTAACCATGATAATTATGGCAAACATGAAGATCCGTTTATAGATCATTATAGAGCAGTAGGAGTTCCTCTTTCAAAAAGAGTCAATTGCACTCCAGAAATAAGTGAAAAAGAATATTCAAAATATATGCATTCTTGGTTTCCTACATCAACATGGGGCAACGATCATTTAAATAATTGTTTGTTTATAGAAATGATAACAAGAGTTAGCGAAGACTTTATTACAAGATGTGATAAGTATGGATCGTACTTTGGTATGGAACAAAGATTCCCACTTTTGAACATGAAACATTATATGTATATCATGAATATTCCATCTAAGTTAAAAATGAAGGATGGAGGAAAAGGTAAGTTTTTGGCTCGGGATGGATTCAAGGATACATTACCGGATTACATAGTAAACAAAAATAAAACAGGATGGGCAGTTCCAAGAGAGTGGCCGACACAACATCCTTCAGTAAAATCCAAACTTCGTAAATTAGTAAAGTCGTCATTAGATAATAAATTTGAATCAAAAGTGGATTGGAAGTCACACGCACCTAAGAATGCTATGGCTGGAGTTTACTTTAAAGTTTGGGCATCAACAAATGGAGTAAAATTTTAATGTACAAAATATACACTACAGATAGTTGCGGATTCTGTACTGCCGCAAAAATGTTAATGAATGAACATGATATAGCATTTAAAGAGATTCGTCTTCTAACAGAGGATCAAAAGAAATCTTTTAGAGATGATGGATTCACTACAGTTCCACAAATTTGGGATTCCTCAGGAGGTTATATCGGAGGCTATCAAGAACTCAAAATGAGTTTATCCGAATCAAATATTTCAGAAACTTTTTTAACAGAATAGTTAACTTTTTTTGTTTTTTCTCAAAAAAAGTGTTGCCTTTTGTTAGAAAATGTGTGATAGTATAACTATAGAATGAGGAGTAAGCAATGAAAAGTATTAACAAATTAAAAAATGACATAATTAACGCAACAGGTGATATTGAAGTGTTTGGTGAGCCAACTGATATATTGGAAGCAGTTGCTAAGCAAAACAATGTTTCTTTTGAAAAAGTACAAACACTTTATTATAAATTATTAGAAGGTAATGGCTAATTAAGTGTTGCCTTTTCTTAGAAAAGGTGTTATAGTATAACTATAGAATGAGGAATGAGAGATGAAAGAACCATAGCGATAGTAACGGACTTGTTAGCGAAGGAGAAGTTGAGCAGTTGAAAGATACATAAGTCTCAGAAACAGAAGCTAGCAGGGGTTTACAAGTCTGGTACGACTCAGGGAACCTTTAGCCGAATGTAGATAGTACCCCTCCTAGAGTAAGGCATTAGCCACCAGGGTAGGTCTCTAGGAGGATGGATTGAAGAACTGACCTACCTTAGAGCCGGTAATAACCGGCTCGTCATTTCATGATAGAGAGGAGATATTATGAGTTTCAATAAGTTTCTAAATCAAGTGTTGACTCCAACACAAGATTCCCCTAATATAGTAGAAAGACCTGATCTGCCTGTTCATGGCTCTCCACAAGACCGTGGTTCAGCTGATCGTTATTATGGTCGCCCATATGATCCTCATTGGTATCCTATGGGAACTGGAAAAGGCGAGCGCATAGAATCTATTTTTATGTCAGAAGCTCAAATGGAAGAATACCGTTACGGTTGGGACAACGAAGAAGATAGAAAGGTTTGGTAAGATGACAAACACTAATCAGAAAGTTCATAGTTACAGAGGTTACGAGTATAAGTTTGACAATGGTAATCATACATTGTCTTATCCAGCAACAGGAGATGCATACGATCTTAAATATTCGTTTATGCATACTCTAGATGATTCTGGAGTGCCTGACCATAGTGAGATTGAGCAAGTTATTGATCATTGGATTGATATGAGTCCTACAGTAGAAGAAATAGATTGGAGTACAGTATGAGTAATCAACGACGAGGAACGTGGCATAAGGCCACAGCTATGGATAATGGTAGCGAAATGCGCCTTTATTCGTTCATTAAAAGGTGTAGAACGGCCTTACAGGATGAGGGCATGGAAGATGCATCATTCTATTTTGAGATGATAGAAGATCACCTCAAAGCTGGAAAATCTCTTCCTACAGATGAAAAAGGTGTTTCACGTCTACTAGGATTGTAACATAAATATAGCGTACAATAAATTTGAGGGTGCGTTATGTTAACTTTTGCTGAGCAACAATCTGTAGATATTGAAACACTTGAAGCGGTAGTTCCGTTTCCGTTTACTGTTGGAATAGAAGGTAGTGTTATTAGAGTAACAGCAAAAGCTGTTGATAGGGTTGAAGCAAAAAATAAAATTGAAAGCAATCTTAAATCTAATAATATTTCATTCAAAGATGGTGTAAAGGCTTCTAGTTCTATTGAAGGATTTAAAACTATCGATGCAACATTTAATGACGGAAAAGTTTATCGGATTTTTGTTAAGCCAAACAAACAATCAGGAGCAGGTGCTGAAACAACTGCTCTTGGTGAATGCTTTCAAGCCTATGCAAGTTCAGCAAGACAAATCAAAGGTGGCGACTTGGTGAGTCCAGATGAAGTGTTTGAATTAGATTCAAAAAGAAATGCAGATGCCGACAGACCATTAAAGAAGACACAATCACTTCCAGCTAATTGGCAATATTCAGGCTTTACTATAGCCAATCAATTGAACTCATTTTTAGGTAGTGGAACTTATACATTCCATAGAGGAAGTTCACTTGTTGATAGATTAGAAAGTGAATTTCAATATCATAAGAAAAAACAAAAGATCAACATAAGAGATATCAACAAATGGTCTCCTGCAGACATTTGGGCTGCAAAGAAAAACTTTAAAATGCCTTCAGGTCATTTTTCTAGTTTAGCTGATTACAATCAATTTTTATTAGAAAAATTTAGAACAAGAGATTTGGTAGGAGTATCACTTAAAGTATTAGGAATAGGAAAGACAGCAAAGCTAGAAGTTTTTAATGATCAAGATACAGCAGCTGCTGGCGTATCACTTATTGGATTTACTACAACTTTGACTTCTAAAGACGTATATGTTCATTTCAAGAAAAATGGTAAGAATGGTTCTATGCAACTAAGAACTTTCTCTTCTGGTAAGTCAGGATGGCAAGGTGAAATTAAAGGAGCAGCTGCAGCAGGTGGTAAAATTGGTGGCGGCGTTTTAGAAGCGTTTTATAAAGATGTTGATAATAGAACAAGATTTATTGATCAAGGCAAAGCAAAAAGACATGTAGATAGAGTAACTCCAGAATTTATAGCACAAATGCATGCAATGTATAATGCTGTTGCTCCTTCTATGATTTCATTAGAAGACATGGAAAAATTTTTAAGAACTAAATCAGTTGGAGATCGGTATAGTAAATTCTTAGCTTTACAATATGCTAATCTTTTAGCTGGCTTATCAGTTAAGAAACAACAACAAGTACTATCAGATGTTGTAGGATATGCTTCTTCATCGACTTCATTTAGTGCTGTGTTTATTAAATACTCGTAGGTAATTATGAAAAGATTTGTTACATACTTAGAAGAATCAAAAAATACTCATATGGAGCATATCGAGGATATGATATTCAACGATGGGGTTGAAGGCGCTCGATTAGCTATTACTTCATTACAAAGACTTAGAAACATGCTAGCAGGTAATTCAAACAAAGAGTTTGACATTACAGTTAAGTGGGATGGTGCTCCTGCTATATTTGCAGGAATTGATCCTTCAGATGGAAAGTTTTTCGTTGGAACAAAAGGAGTGTTTAACAAAAATCCAAAACTTAACAAAACAGTATCTGATATTAAGAAAAACCATTCAGGTGATTTGGCAACTAAATTAGAGATAGCTCTCAAGCATTTGCCAAGCATAGGAATTAAAGGAGTGGTACAAGGTGATTTATTATATACGAAAAGCGATCTTAAAACTAATAGTTATGATGGAAATGACTATATTACTTTTCATCCTAATACCATTGTTTACGCGGTACCTAAAGGTTCGAAACTCGCTCGTCAAATCTCAACGTCAAAAATTGGAATCGTTTGGCACACCTTATATAGTGGAAACGACTTACAAAGCATGCAGGCAAAATTTGGTGTGGACATTACAAGGAAACTTAAAAAGAATAAAAATGTATTTTTTACGGATGCTAACTATCGAGACCAATCTGGTAAAGCTACGTTTACAGCATCTGAAACCTCAGAAGTTACGTCTCATCTATCTAAAGCAGGTTCTATTTTCCGCAACCTTCCTAGTGGTTTTATTAAATTAATATCTGAGGATGAAGAAATCAAAGTAAGAATAAAATCATTCTTAAACAAATATGTTAGGGAAGGCAAACCATTTCCAGAACCTAAACAATTATCTAAAGACTTATTTGATCACATAGATCAATATTATCAAAAAGAAGTTGACAAGTATAAAACAGAAAAAGGTAAGGACGGAGCTAGAGCTCGTAAAAACAAATTTAATGCTGTACTATCTGAACCAAACAAACTTATTTCATTGTTTGAGTTCTTTAATGAAATAGTGCAAGCTAAATTAAAAATAATAAATAAATTACATCAAGCAGAGGGTCTTAAAACTTTCTTAAAGACTTCCAATGGTCTCAAAGTAACTGATAGAGAAGGATACGTAGCCATTGATAAAATGAAAGGTGGGGCTGTGAAACTTGTAGACAGGTTAGAATTTAGCAAAGCTAACTTTAGTAGTGATGTACTTAAAGGATGGCAAAAATAATGGGATTAGATAATGGCAGTATCAAAACAGCAAAGAATAGCTCTTAAGGATAGAGGTCTGTGGAATTATTCTACAAATAGACCCAATTCTGAATTTCATGGACTAATTCAAAATTACAGGGATATAGATGATCTTATATCTGATCCTAAGATTCCTCTTGTTCCTAAAGAGAAGATGTTTGTAGTTACAGATGAGAACTTTGATCTTAAAGCTACACGACAAAGGCTTAAAGATCAACGTAAGTGGGATCATAGAAATAAATGTCCTAAGGATCCAAATGAGTATTGGCCTGTAATAGTTAATAAAGAGTTACAACATAAACATACTATTGTCAAGGCAGATGTTCCGCCTCCTCCTCCACCGCCAAAAGAAAAAATTAAATCTAAATATATTCCTCCTGTTAAAGAGAACACTAATCCAGTTAAAAATGATAAACTGGCATTTAGAGACGTTGGTATAGAAAAGATAGACAAGTTGTTATGGATTAAAGAAGATCGAGGTGGATTTGGAATTAAAGATAGGGATGGTCCAATTTATGATTGGCAATGTAATGTCCAGGACATTTTAAAATATGCATTTGAAAGAGGAACAGTATTGCAAGCTGGAGGTAACTGTGGCATGTATGCTAGATTCTATGCTAATTATTTTAATAAGGTAATTACAGTAGAACCTGAAGGTCTTAACTTTGAATGTTTGTCATACAATTGTTCTGATACTAATAAGTTTGATGTCAGAAGAGGTGCATTGTCTAATTATATGGGAACGTGTACAGTAACAGGAAGTTATAGAAACTGTGGCATTTTTAGAATTAAACAAGAGTCTGGTGATATTCCAGTATTTACTATTGACAGCTTAGACTTACAAGAATGCGATCTTATTCATTTGGATCTAGAAGGTCATGAAGATCGAGCGCTCAAAGGAGCACTTGAAACCATCAAAAAATTTGAACCAACAGTTATTACTGAAAGAGGTAGAGCTCGAGGATGGTTGACAGATCTTGGTTACAAAGAAGTAAAATTAAGAAAGCAAGATACATTATTCTATAAACCTCATAAGAAAAAAGAAGTAAGAAGAAGAGATAAAGTAATTATCTGTGGTTCTGGATTTTCTGCAGAAAAACTAAAAGATATGAATACAAGAGATGTTAATATTGTTACTATTAACAATTCGTGGATGCTATCAGATAAATGGAATATTAATGTTCATGCACCAGATCATCCTAGAGATAGAAGACCAGAACCAACCAAAGATAAAAGAATAATCAGTGCTAGTGGAGAAGGATATATTAAAGCAGTTAATAAACATGGTGGATTAAGGAATTGTGGATATTCAATTACGCTTGCTGGATCTTATTGGGCATTGGAAAATCTTGATCCTAAACAAATTGGATTTATTGGTTGTGACATGAACTATAAACCAAACAATGAAGGTCATACTGCTTTTTATGGTGTAGGCCTGGACATTAAAAAAAGAAAGAAACCAGATCCAGATCAAATGGCAGAAAGATACGGCAAAGATAATCCAGAAGAATATCTAAGAAGTGTATATCAAAGATTTTATGATATAGCTAAATCAAAGGGTGTTGAAGTATTTAATATTTCTGGTGAAGAAAATACAAGACTTCCATATCCTATGAAGACTGATTTTTTATAAATATAACAAAGCAACGAGTAAGCCTAAGGGAAACCTCATATGGAAAAGAAAAAGAAACAAAAA
>Ga0160423_10000669_pt1 | contig 28398 bp, 22 predicted proteins | sample CRUFie14St8metaG_FD_108191 | JGI IMG/M metagenome (GOLD analysis project Ga0160423, IMG submission 108191) | Marine microbial communities from the Costa Rica Dome - CRUD Field 142mm St8 metaG | ecosystem: Environmental > Aquatic > Marine > Oceanic > Photic zone | place: Costa Rica: the Eastern...
AGAAACGACGCTGACCGATGTCGATGGGGTGCTCTGCACATTGACATCGTCGGCATTCATCCGCGGGGCCGGCGGTTGGGGTGGTGATCGTGGGCCCTCGGGGCCTGTGAACGAACCCCCTCAGCGAGACCCTGACCATTCGGTGAGTTACACCACCGCCCCCGATCAGGCATTTGTTTACCGTCTGTCAGGTGACCGCAACCCGCTACATACCGATCCATCGTTTGCGGCTCGCGGCGGGTTCCCGACCCCGATTCTGCACGGACTGTGCTCGTATGGGTTCACCGGCCGTGGCCTTCTTCACTCGCTGTGCGGGTCTGACCCATCTCGCTTCAAGCACATCGAGGCTCGGTTTGCGTCGCCGGTGATCCCCGGAGAAACCCTCGACATTCGAATGTGGGATAACGGCGACGGGTCAGCCATGTTCACCACCTCAGTCAGCGACCGCACGGTGATCGACCAAGGGCTCGTCAAGTTTGACTGAGGTCACCTATGTCGATTGATCCCCGCTCGATGTACCGAACGTTTCGTTCGGTCGTTCGTTTTAAGTCATTCGAACTTGACCCGGTCGACCGCCGCTTGTCGAGTTGTGCCGATATCGAAGACCTTCGGCGTATCGCTCGGCGTCGCCTCCCCCGAGGTGTCTTCGATTACATCGATGGCGCGGCTGAAGATGAGCGGACGCTTGAGCGGAACTCTTCGGCATTTGGGCGTCTTGGGCTCCGCCCGAATGTGCTTCGTGATGTGAGCAATATCGATACGTCGGTCGACTTTTTTGGAAGCACGTTGCCATTGCCGCTGATGTTGTCTCCGACGGGGTACACGAGGATCACCAACTCTCAAGGTGAACTTGCCGTTGTTCGAGCAGCGCAGCGAGCCGGAATTCCATATTCGTTGTCAACGATGGCGACCCGCTCGATTGAAGAAGTCGCCGACGCGGGACCAAATGTCGACAAGTGGTTTCAGGTGTATACGTGGCGCGATCGAGGGCTTGTCGCCGAACTCGTCGGTCGGGCGAAGGCCGCGGGGTACACGGGCCTGTGGCTCACCGTTGATACTGCGGTGCTTGGCCGTCGTGAGCGCGACGTTCGACGCGGCTACACGATTCCTCCAAAGATTGGTCCTGGCACCATCGTCGATGGCATTTTGCACCCGGGGTGGACTCTTGATTTCATCACGAACCCGCCGATCATGTTCGCCAACGTCGTTGGACATGACGGCCACGACGAAGACGGCACCGACCCCATTTCGCTCGCGGAGCACGTGATGCACAGCTTTGACCAGGCACTGTCGTGGGACGATGTGCAATGGTTGCGTTCGCTGTGGGATGGCCCCATCGTGCTGAAAGGCATTCAGCGCGTTGACGACGCGCAGAGAGCAGTTGACGCAGGTGTCGAAGGTATTGCTCTTTCAAATCATGGTGGTCGTCAACTCGATGATGCTCCTACGCCCGTCGAACTCATTGAGCCAGTAGCCCAGGCGGTAGGTGGCCAGGTCAAGATCATTTGTGATGGTGGAATTCGTCGGGGATCTGACATTGTGAAGGCACTTGCGCTAGGGGCCGACATGTGCTCAATCGGCCGCGCGTATTTGTACGGAATGGGTGCTGCTGGTGAACGCGGGGTCGATCACGTGATCAAGTTCCTCGACGACGGTGTTCGCCGCACGATGGCACTCTCGGGTCGGCGTTCGATCGAAGAGATTGATCGTGATCTCGTCGAATGGCGTGTGTGACAAAATGCTCCTATGACGCTCGACAGTTCTGCCGCAAGTTTTCTGCAAATGCTCGTTGACGCAGGGCGTCCTCCGTTGCATGAGTCGACTCCCGTCGACGCTCGAGCTGGGTATGACGCCATGGCACCGTTCGGCGGTGAGGGTGCTGACGTTGAGTCAGTCACCGAGACCACAATCGATGGAGTGCCATGTCAAGTGGTTCGGCCACGCGGGGTAAGCACTCCGCCGGTGCTCGTGTGGTTCCACGGTGGAGGATGGGTGATTGGTTCTTCGGAAGCCTCGCTCGCGGTGTGTCGAGATCTCGCTGCCGCTGCCGGATGTGCAGTGGTTTCTGTCGACTACCGGCTCGCGCCTGAACATCCGGCGCCGGCCGCAGTAATGGATTGCTCTGCGGTGACGAAATGGGTTCTCGAGCATGGGTCTGAGATCGGTCTTAATCACCATCGGGTTGCCGTTGGCGGTGACTCAGCTGGCGGCAATCTCGCGGCCCTTGTTGCTCTTGACCTTGGTGAGGAACTCTGCCATCAGGTGCTGGTGTATCCCGCCGTTGACCTCACTATTTCGCATCCATCAATCGACGAGAATGCCGAGGGCTACCTGTTAACAAAAGCAGGCATGGAATGGTTTGTCGGTCATTACCTCGGCGGGACTGGCATCGATGCGGGTGATGCGTCGGTATCCCCGCTCGCGGCACCGGCGGTCCGTATGCGAAATGCACCAACTGCATCAGTGCTTGTTGCTGGTTTCGACCCTCTTCGAGATGAGGGGCTTGCGTACGCAACCGCTCTCTCGGATGCAGGGGTGGCGACACAAACCAGACCGTTCTCAGGCCAGATCCATGGATTCTTCTCGCTACGAGTGCTTATCCCAGAGGCTGCGGAGGCCATCAATTGGGTTTCGCAGCAATTGAAAGATGCGTTCGCATAGCGCTCGGGGCTGACTGTGCGCTCGCTATGCATCTGCAAGCAGCGAAGTGATGTGAACGGTGACTTCCCCGATCGGCATATCGACCCGTTCACCCGTGAGGCGATCTTTGACTTCAACAAGACCATCGGCGATGCCTCGGCCAACAACGACGATGGTGGGTACACCAATGAGTTCTGCATCTTTAAATCGCACTCCAGGGGAGATCCCCTCGCGATCATCGAAGAGAACGTCGATGCCAGCAGCTTCAAACTCCGCAGCAAGCGCTTCAGCAGCCGGTCGCTGCGGGCCATCATCCTTGCCGGCGATGACAAGATGAACATCGGCAGGAGCAACAGCCCGAGGCCAGCACAGCCCATGCTCGTCATGATGTGATTCTGCGATGGCGGCTACCGCTCGAGACACACCAATGCCGTACGACCCCATCGTGACCGTCACCTGCTTGCCGTCAGCATCCAACACCTTTAGGTCGAGTGATTCGGCATATTTGCGGCCAAGTTGGAAGATATGACCGATCTCGATTCCGCGGGCCATCGACATTGGCTCACCACATTGAGAGCAGGGGTCGCCTTCGAGCACTTCAGCTGCCTCGATCGAGCCATCTGCGGTGAAGTCGCGGCCGCTTACAAGGTGGGTGACGTGACGCCCAGCAGTATCCGCCCCAGTGACCCACGCAGTGCCGTTCACTACTCGGGGATCGACGAGGTAACGAATCCCAGATGGAGCATCAGTGCCAAGCGCTTGCGGGCCAATGTAACCCTTGACGAGCGACGGGTACTTCTCGAAATCGGCATCGGTGAATGGCGTGGGTTCTGCGGGAGCAACCTGCGCTTCGACTCGTTTGAGATCGACTTCTCGGTTTCCCGGAATTCCGATGGCAAGAGGCTCTACGGTGCCATCAGGGTGAACGAGATTAAGTACCACGTTCTTCAACGTGTCGTCGGCCGCCCATGGCCGGTCAGAGCGTTGAGTGGCTTGGTCGGCATTTAGATGCTCTACTAGCGAATCGATTGTCGGTGTATTAGGCGTATCGACGACGGTTGCCGCCGGGTGCTCGACAGAGGGCGCCGGAGTTGTCGCCACGAGTACCGCCTCGGTGTTTGCTGCGTAACCGCATGACGTGCACTGAACAAAAGTGTCTTCACCGACATCGATAGGAGCGAGGAATTCCTCTGAGGCAGAGCCTCCCATTGCACCCGACATTGCAGACACGATGACGTAAGGCAGTCCGAGTCGGTCAAAGGTTGAGATGTACGCATCGCGATGTCGGTTATATGACGCCTGAAGCCCTTCCTCGTCAAAGTCAAATGAGTATGAATCTTTCATCACGAACTCTCGACCTCTTAATAGGCCAGCGCGCGGACGTGCCTCGTCGCGATATTTCGTTTGGATTTGGTAGATCGACAAGGGAAGGTCGCGATACGAAGAAAAGAGATCTCGAACGACGAGTGTGAACATTTCCTCGTGGGTGGGCGCAAGCAGAAAGTCGTTATCGCGGCGATCTTTCAGCCGAAAGAGGTTGGGGCCATATTCGGTCCAGCGCCCGGTCGCTTCATAGGGCTCTCGGGGCAGAAGTGCAGGGAAGTGAACCTCCTGGAAGCCGGCGGCGTTCATCTCATCTCTGATGATGTCTTCGACTTTTCGATAGGTGATCCAGCCAAGAGGAAGCCAGGTGAAGCCTCCAGGGGCCGCCCTTCGGATGTACCCGGCTCGAACGAGAAGCCGGTGTGAGGGCACCTCGGCGTCTGATGGGTCGTCTCGAAGTGTTCGCAAGAAAAGAGTTGACATCCGAAGCACGTCCGCACACTACCGTGCGGCTTTGATCGCCCCTAGTGACCGGGGCGGTAAGCACCTTTCCCGATTCCCCTTTAACACGGGTATGATAAGGGCGCTATTTCGAAACGAATAACGCCCTGTGCGTATCCGACCGAAAGGCGTGGGGTCCACCCCACGCCTTATTTATTGGATGGACACAGGTCGAGACAACTCAAAGGAGGGCGCGATGACATCTACAACGATCGATCGAGTTCGAGCCCTCGTTGAGCCTGTGGTCAGTGATTTGGGTCTTGAGATCTATGACCTTGAGCAACGTGGTGGAACACTGCGAGTGATGATCGACACCCCGCCGGGTTCCGAATCTGGTGTCAGCCTTGACACGATCGCAGTGGTGACTCGGCTCGTGTCACGCGAGCTTGATCACGAAGACCCGATTCCGGGGAAATACACCCTGGAGGTCACCAGCCCTGGTGTCGAACGTGCTCTACGTACCCCGCACCATTTCACCCGTGAAGTCGGTAAGCGCATCACCGTTCGACTCGCTGATCCATCGGTTGAGCAACGTCGAGTTGAGGGGTTGCTCTCCTCATGTGACGGAAGCGTGATCGTGCTTGATACCGACGCAGGACCGCAGACCATCGACATTTCTGCGATCGATAAGGCCAAAACAATCTTTGAATGGGGGCCGGCACCGAAACCCGGTGGTCCCCGAAACAAAAAACCCCGGCAAATGGGAACATCAACAACCGATCTCGCGTCGAACGACAGCGGGACAGACGCGGAGGAACAACCGTGAGTAATCTCGACATGAGCGAAGCCATCAAGATGCTTGCCCAAGAAAAGGGCTTGTCTGTTGACGCACTGTTGCAGGTACTAGTTGAGGCACTGGCAAGTGCGTACAAGCGCCGTCCTGACGCAGCCGATGAAGTGCAGGTGGGCGTCGACCCCGACACGATGGAGTTCACCTTCACCGCTTATGACCTCGACGAGGATGGCGAATGGGTGAATCCTCGCGATGACACGCCAAATAAGGCGGAGCTCGGTCGTATCGCCGCTCAAACCGTTCGCCAGGTGATGTCACAACGCATTCGTGAGGTAGAGCGTGACCGCAAGTTCGAGGAATACGCGAACCGTGAGGGCGATTTGGTGTCGGGGATTATCGAGCGGACCGAGGCCCGCTATGCCCTGCTCGACCTCGGACGAGTCGAAGCACTCATGCCGCAAGCTGAACAAGTCCCATATGAACGACCGAACCGCGGTGATCGTTCGAAGGCCTACATCGTTGAGGTTCGCAAGACCGCCAAGGGGCCGCAGATCGTTGTCTCTCGTACACACCCAGGTTTGATCAAGCGTCTGTTTGAACTTGAAGTTCCCGAAATTGCTGACGGCGTCGTTGAGCTCCGAGCATGTGCTCGCGAGCCCGGACACCGAACAAAAATTGCGGTGTGGTCGAATGACCACAACGTTGATCCGGTTGGAGCATGCGTGGGCGCCCGTGGTGCCCGGGTGCGAATGGTCGTCAATGAGCTCCGCGGCGAAAAGATCGACATTGTTCCCTTCAGCGATGATCTCGCTGATTTCGTGTCGAAGGCGCTATCGCCTGCGAAGGTCACGCAGGTAGTGATCTCTGATGACGGCACCCAAGCTGATGTCATCGTTCCCGACCATCAACTATCGCTCGCAATTGGGCGTGAGGGTCAAAACGCTCGCCTCGCAGCTCGGTTGACCGGTGTTCGCATCGACATTCGCTCTGAAACCCAAGACGCCGATGGGGAAACCTCCGGGGGCTACGCAGCCGAGCTTGGCAATGTTGAGTATGCAGAGGGCGAATGGGTCGAGAACGCAGAGTCGGGCGAAATGGAGTGGCATGCTGCCGACGGAAGTGTGATGAGCCAAGCTGAATGGGCGGCACAGACCTCTGACGGCGTTGAAGAAGAGGCAGCCGAAAGCGGTGAAGATGAGGCCCCAGAGGCTCCAGAAGCACCGGAGAGTGGCGACAGAGAAGTTACTGATGGCGAAGCCGAAGGCGGTGATGACGTCGACTGAACTGCGGCTGAGAACCTGCATCGGGTGTCGCCAGCGTCGTGAACAAGACAAGTTGTTTCGATGTGTATACGGCGACAGGGGAGCGGTCATTGACCGCAGCGGTGCAGGGCGTGGAGCATGGCTCTGTGGTGTCGAATGCGCACGACAGGCGCTCCAGACAGGTGCGTATGCGAAGGCATGGCGAGTAGAGGTTGACCGAAACGACATAGAAGAGATGATTCGTTCGCAGGTGTTCGCTGACACTGAACGGGTGTGACGACGAGAATTGTTTGAGAGACTGGGAAACGACTGAGGGATAGAGGAATCAAGTGGCGAAAAACGTAAGAGTGCATGAGCTAGCGAAAGAACTTGGCATGACCAATGCCGAGACGGTCGAGCTCTGTCACAGCCTCGGTGTGCCAATCAAGGGGCAGTCTTCCTCGCTCAACGAGGCCTATGCCGACATGGTGCGCCGTAAGGCCGAGCGCGAGGGTCTCACTCGCGATGAACAGCCCCAGGAAGCACCCGCAGAATCTGGTGGGTCAAAGGCAAAGAAGACGGGTTCAACCATCCGCATTCACGCCCTTGCAAAAGAACTCCAGATGACAAACCCTGAACTCGTTACGTTCTGCCAATCGCTCGACCTTGCAGTGAAGGGACATTCATCGACGCTGAATGAAGATGACGCAGCGATGGTTCGTGAGAAAGCCCAGCAAGCTGGGCTCACCGGATCAACAGCTCCAGCGCCGGCACCCGCACCAGCAGCCGATGAGTCACCTGTTGTCGCAGAAGCGGAACCCTCAGAGCAGCCTGCTACGGAGCCAGAGTCTACCTCCGTGGAAGAGTCGGTCGACGAAACTCCTGATTCCACCCCAGAGGCTGACGGTGGGTCGAGTGACGAGGCCCCGACTCCCGAACCAGCAGCAGATCCTGCCCCACGGGTAATTTCGAGTGCCGGTCCGGGAAGCCAACCAGATCGGGTGGTGTCGAGTCCAGGGCCCGAATCTGCAAAAGCGGCGCCCCCGACTGAGTCCGATCGCCCGTCGCCAAGTGCCGAACCGCGCCCGACACCTCCGGTCGGGGCAAGTGGTCGCCCAATTCCGCCGCCTCCGGGTCGTCCAGTGTCATCGAGTGGCAAACCCATTCCTCCGCCCCCGGGTCAAGCAAATAGTCCTGGCCGGCCGGCTCCTGGCGGTCGCCCCGGTGCCCCGCGCCCTGGTAACCGACCTGGCGGCTTTGGCGGTCCTCGTCCCGGCGGTGGCCCAGGTGGCCCAGGTGGTCCCGGCGGCCCAGGCGGCCCGGGTGGTGGTCCCGGTGGCCGGCCAGGTCCGGGTGGCAGACCGAGCGGGCAACGCCGTCCACCTCGTCGTTCAAAGCGGCGTCGTCGCCGCGATCAAGACGAGTTGCAGCCGCAGCATCTGCAACTAACCGATCGCTCGGCTCCCGTTCCCGACGGCACGATTGTGATCGAGCGCGGAGTGTCCGCTCAGGAGTTTGCGCCGAAGCTCAATCGCACAGCGGCTGATGTCGTGAAGTTCCTGCTCAATAACGGTGAAATGATCACGGCCACCCAGGCGCTGTCAGATGATCACATGGAACTGTTTGCCCTCGATGTCGGCGCCGAACTTCTTCTCGTCGACCCTGGCCAGCAGCAAGAGCTCGAACTGCAAGCACTCTTCGATGACAGTGACGATGACGATGAGGAGGCCCAGCAGCTGCGGCCGCCGGTCATCACGGTGATGGGCCATGTTGACCACGGAAAGACTACGGTTCTTGACAAAATCCGTTCGGCAAATGTTGTCGACGGAGAGGCGGGTGGCATCACCCAGCACATCGGCGCCTATCAGGTCGATCGAAGTGGTCACGTCATTACGTTCATCGATACTCCCGGCCACGCTGCCTTCACGAATATGCGTGCCCGCGGAGCGCAAGCCACCGACATTGTCGTGCTCGTCGTGGCCGCTGATGACGGTGTGATGCCTCAGACCATTGAGGCGATCAGTCATGCTCGTGCTGCAGAGGTTCCGATCATCGTTGCGGTGAACAAGATCGACAAAGAGAACGCAGATCCGCAACGAGTGCTGACACAACTCGCTGAACACGAACTCGTCCCCGAGGCGTGGGGCGGCGACACGATCGTGGTTGAGATGTCTGCGCTGCAAGATGTTGGCATTGACGACCTTCTCGATCAGTTGCTCGTCCTCGCCGAACTTGAAGAACTGACTGCGAACCCCACCGGCCGAGCCAAGGGCATTGTGCTCGAGGCAAACCTCGATAAGGGTCGTGGCCCTGTTGCCACGATTCTCGTCGATAAGGGTGAACTGAAGGTCGGTGACCCGATTGTCGCCGGGGCATCGTGGGGTCGCGTCCGTGCAATGATCAACGACCGTGGCGAGCAAGTGAAGGTTGCCGGGCCATCGTCACCGGTAGAGGTGCTTGGCCTGTCGTCAGTGCCGGCGGCCGGCGATGAGTTCCGCGCTGCTCCTGATGAACGCATTGCGCGAATGGTGGGAGAGGCTCGAACACATCACCGCAAGATTCGTGATCAGCGAGCCGATGCCCGCGTGAAGACCGGGACCAAACTTGAAGACATTTTCACTCAGATTCAGAGCGGCGAATCAGCAACGCTCAACATTGTGCTGAAAGCCGATGTGCAGGGTTCACTTGAGGCGGTTACCGACAGCCTGCGCAAATTGGGTCGCGATGAGGTCGAGCTTGTGTTCGTGCACCGTGCGGTCGGGGCGATTTCTGAAAACGACATCACCTTGGCGGCAACCACCAATGCAACGATTCTTGGTTTCAACGTCCGCCCAGATCGCAAGAGTCGCGAACTTGCCGATCAACAAAACGTCGAAATTCGAACGTACGAGATCATCTACAAATTGCTCGAAGACATCGAACAGGCAATGGTTGGCATGCTCGAGCCCGAGTATGAGGAAGTCGTCACCGGTGACGCTGAAGTGCGCGAAATCTTCCGTGTGCCCAAACTCGGTGCGATCGCGGGTTGTTACGTTCAAAACGGCACGATCACGCGTGGGTCGAAAGTGCGCTTCCTCAGGGAGGGCACAATCATTTGGAAGGGTGAGATCACCTCGCTTCGTCGGTTTAAAGACGATGTCCGTGAGGTCCGTGAAGGATTCGAATGCGGTATCGGTCTGAGCGACTTCCAAGATCTGAAGCCTGGTGACGTCATCGAAACGTTCGATGAGCGTGAGATCCCACGAACGCTGAGTTGACGTATGGGCTCCCGTGGCGGACGGCGTTCGAGCCGATCATCAAGTGGGCCTCACCGCTACCCTCGGTCAGCGCGAGTTGGTGAGACGTTACGAGAGATCATCGCCGAAGAGTTGGTGCGAATAGGTGACGAGCGCCTCGAGTTCGTGACCGTTACCCGAATTGATGTCGACGATGAACTCAACCGAGCTCACGTGTACTACGACTCGCTGTCAGGCCCTGAAGCCGATGAGGAAATCATCGAGGCCTTGGGCGAATATCGTGTTCGAATCCAATCATCGATTGGCAGGCAGATTCGAGCCAAGAAGACCCCGATTCTCCAGTTCGCTCCCGACGATGTGATCAGAGCTGCCGAGCGAATTGACGAGATTCTTCGGGCTGATGGTCGTTCTGATGAGGCAGGCGTAGGGGAGTAGATGGCTCGTCGCCGACCACCAACCGTCCACGGCGTCTGCATTGTTGACAAACCGGCTGGCATGACAAGCCACGACGTGGTCGGTCAACTCCGGAAACGCTTTTCTGAGCGACAGATTGGCCATGCCGGCACTCTCGACCCTGACGCCACCGGTGTGCTGGTGGTTGCGGTTGGCATGGCCACGCGTCTGCTCCGATTCGCTACGGCGTCAACAAAGATGTACACCGGCGAGGTGGTGCTCGGCGCCGAAACCTCGACCTTGGATGCAGCAGGCGAGGTCACTGCTACCCACGACATGTCAGCAGTGACATTGATTGATATTGAGCGAGTTGTTGCGGAGAACCTCATTGGTGAGATTGATCAGATTCCTCCGATGGTGTCTGCGCTCAAGGTCGATGGTAGGCGGCTTCATGAACTCGCTCGAGAGGGAGTCGAGGTTGAACGAAAACCTCGTCGAGTAACGGTGAGTCGGTGCGATGTTGCAACGACCTCCGAGCCCAATGTCTTCTCACTTCATGTGGACTGTTCAGCAGGAACGTACGTCCGAACAATCGCTGACGATATTGGACATCTCCTTGGTGGTGGAGCGCACCTCCGCAACCTTCGTCGTGTTGCCTCAGGGGCGTTTAGCATTGACCGGGCTGCTCCTCCTGAGCACTGTGAACTTCTGCCGGTTGAGACTATTGCTGAGGGTATCAAGCGGGTCGACGTTTCAGCTGAGATTGCCCAGCGGGTGGCGGTCGGTGCGCTGTTGCCTCAGTGGAGTGGACTCGGACCGTGGGCTGTCTTTGCTGACGGTGTGCTTATTGCGGTGTACGAGCTGTTTCGTGACGGCGATGCAAAACCCACGGTGGTGCTTCCAACGGCATCTCAGCGATAGGTTTCCTCAACGTGCTCGTCATTCGTTCGTTAGGTGATCCCGTGTTTGAGGGTGACCGCTCGGTGGTCACGATCGGGGCATACGACGGTCTTCACCGAGGGCATATCGCTGTGATCTCTTCTGTAGTCGAGCGTGCCCGGAAGGTAGGCGAACGCAGCGCCGTGGTGACGTTTGATCGGCATCCAGCATCGGTCGTTCGGCCTGAATCGGCTCCGCTGTTGATTACCAGCCTCGAACAGCGGATCGAGTTGTTGCGTGAGACCGGCGTTGATGCAGTCGTGGTGCTCGAGTTTGATGAGGCAGCGGCATCGGAAGAAGCTGAAGATTTCATCTGTCGAGTGTTCGTTGATGGTCTTGCGGCCTCACAGATCATTGTGGGTGAGGATTTTCACTTTGGGAGAGGTCGTCGGGGGAATGTCGAGCTGTTGTCAACGATGGGTAATGAGCACGACTTTGTGGTGACCCCACTCTCACTTCGAACGACGGAAACGTCGGAGGTCATCAGTTCGACCGCAATTCGAGCTGCACTTCGGCGAGGTGACCTTGACGGCGCAAGCAACATGCTCGGACGAACCGTCGTCATCTCCGGTCGTGTCGTTCATGGTGATGAGCGAGGCCGAACGATCGGCTTTCCGACGGCGAATGTTGACGTTGATCAGCGGTTCATTCTCCCAGCAGACGGGGTGTACGCGGCGTGGTGTCACACTGAGGCGGGGGGTCGGTACTCGTGTGCGGTTAACATCGGAAAGCGCCCGACGTTTTACGGCAATGCCGATCGGTCGCTCGTCGAGTGTCATCTCCTCGATTTCTCGGGAGACCTGTACGACCAAGCGCTCACCGTCGAGTTCGCTGCCAGGCTGCGTGATGAGCAGCGATTTAATGGTCTTGAAGCGTTGACAACTCAACTTCAGGTCGATGTCTCCCGAGCGCGTGAGATCGCCAGGTTGTGAGCGTTCACCAACCCTCATAACATCTCGATGTCCGTTGGGGTTCCGACTCTGGCGGATGCACCGTTTGGTGCGACCACCTCAACCAATAAAAGGTAGGCAAATCTCATGGCTATTGAGCCCAAAGCAGATGTCATAGCTCGTCACCGACAGAGCGACGGTGACACCGGATCCCCCGAGGTCCAGATCGCTCTTCTCTCCTCGAGAATTCAGCACCTGACCGACCACCTGAAGACTCATCCGAAGGATCACCACTCTCGTCGTGGTTTGTTGATGCTCGTGGGTCGTCGTCGGCGCATGCTTGACTACATCCGTGAAATTGATGTTGAGCGCTACCGCTCAATCGTCGCTGAACTCGGTCTTCGTCGCTAAGAATGCCCGTCGCCGGCTGAGGGTCGAGGCCCTCGAATCGGCATTATGCCCTTGTCGCCTCGTGCAGTGGTGAGCGGGCGTCGTCGTTACCGGATAGCCTGTCCCTTGGGCGTCACCGTCCACATATCACCGAGTAGCTGATGTCGGTTACCGGTTGCTGAGATCGTGTCATCGATTTGTTTGACGCGGTGTTGCCAACTGGGAACCGGAGAGCTGCTCCACAACATTTGGGAAGGTCCCAAATTTGAAAGGAGCCAATAATGGCTGATCCCATCCGCGTGTCTGGAGCAATTTCGGGCACCGATCGAACCCTGTCGTTTGAGACAGGGAAATTTGCCCCGCAAAGCCAAGGCGCAGTTGTTGCGACTATCGGAGAAACTCGCGTTCTCACCACAGCGAATGCTGCTCGTGATGTCCGGCCAGGCGTCGATTTCTTCCCGTTGACGGTCGACGTTGAAGAGCGTTCGTACGCAGCGGGCAAAATTCCTGGCTCGTTCTTCCGTCGTGAGGGTCGTCCGACAGAAGACGCAATCCTTACCTGTCGCCTTACCGACCGGCCGCTCCGACCAGCGTTCCCTGACGGTTTCCGTAATGAAGTTCAGGTCGTTTCAACCGTTCTTGGTGTTGACATGGCGAATCCGCACGACGTGCTGTCGATTAATGCTGCATCAGCGGCTCTGATGATCTCGGGTATCCCATTCGAAGGGCCGATCGGCTCAGTCCGCGTGGCCTACACCACCGAAGGTGAGTGGATTCCTCACCCCACCTATGACGAGGGTGAAGGTTCAACATTCGAACTTGTTGTTGCTGGTCGCGAACTGGACAACGGCGACGTGGCCATCATGATGGTTGAAGCCGGAGGCACTGAGCAGAGCTTCTACTTCTACGAAGACGGCGCTCCTAAAGTTGATGAGGTAGCGCTCGCTGAAGGTCTCGACGCGTCTAAGCAGTGGATCAAAGAGTCGATCGCACTGCAGCGTCAGCTCGTCGCAAGCGTCATCGCAACATCGGGTCCCATTGAAGAACTTCCGTTTACTCCGGTGCTCGACTACACCCCCGAAGTGTTCGCTGCCGTGGAAGGTTGTGTGCACGGTGAGATCAGCGCCGCTGTCGCAATTGCAGGTAAGGCGGAACGTAACGCTGCAACCGATGAGGCATCTGCAAAGGCGCTTGAGGCGCTGTGCGGCGATGACGGCGAATTCGCTGGACAAGAAAAGGCTGTGAAGGAAGCAGTTCGCTCTCTCACGAAGAAGCTTGTTCGTCGTCGCATCGTTGATGAAGGTCTCCGAATCGACGGTCGCGGGGTCCGAGACCTCCGTCCGGTGTCAGCAGAAGTTGGTGTGCTTCCGACCGCACATGGTTCGGGTCTTTTCCAGCGTGGCGAGACCCAGGTCATGAACGTGTTGACCCTGGCGATGCCTCGCATGAATCAGTTGATTGACTCACTGTCTCCCAACAACGAGAAGCGCTACCTGCATCACTACAACATGCCACCGTGGTCTAATGGCGAGACTGGTCGAGTGGGTTCACCGAAGCGCCGCGAGATCGGCCACGGTGCTCTTGCTGCCCGGGCAGTGATGCCTGTTGTACCTAATCAGGAAGACTTTGCGTACACCCTCCGCCTCGTATCAGAGGTCATGTCGTCAAACGGTTCGACATCGATGGGGTCGGTGTGTTCATCGAGCCTCTCGCTGATGGATGCCGGTGTGCCAATTCGAGGCGCAGTCTCAGGCATCGCAATGGGCCTCGTGAAAGACGGTGATGACTACGTGACGTTGACCGACATCCTCGGTGCCGAGGATGCGTTCGGTGATATGGACTTCAAAGTCGCAGGAACCGTTGACGCAATCACGGCTCTTCAACTCGACACGAAGATTGACGGAATCCCCGCTCAGGTACTCGCCGATGCCCTTCAGCAAGCGCGTGAAGCTCGCATGGAGATTCTTGACGTTATGAACGCTGCTATCGCTGCCCCACGAACAGAGGTTGCAGAAACTGCCCCGAAGATCGTGACCATCACCATTCCGATCGACAAGGTCGGCGAGGTCATCGGGCCGAAGGGCAAGATCATCAACACCATCCAGGCCGAGACCGGAGCAGACATCGCAGTCGATGACGATGGCGCGGTGGGCATTGTGACGATTGCGGCGGTCGAATCGTGGCGTATGGAAGAGGCTCGCACGGCGATCGTCAACATCGTCGATCCGCCAAAGGCCGAAATTGGCGTCACCTACACCGGTCGCGTCGTCAACATCACCAAGTTCGGGGCATTTGTCAACATCCTTCCTGGTCGCGACGGCCTTCTGCACATCTCGAAAATTGGCCGTGGCAAGCGGATCAACGCCGTTGAAGACGTGCTGTCGCTTGGAGATGAGGTTCAAGTTGTCGTCGATGAGATCGATGACCGTGGCAAGGTGTCATTGAGTCCCGCAGGCGACATCGTTCCTAACGCTGGAACCGATGGTGCATCTGACTCGGTAGCCGAGGCTGCAGATGCTGCCTCTCACACATCTGGCGATGGAGAGATCGAATCGGTCAGTTTTGACGAAAGCTTTGATGCTGAACTCGCAGATGAACTCGGTGACCTCGGCCCAAGCGCCGAGCGTCGAGGTGGGGGCGGCGAACGTCGCCGGCATCGCTAAGTGCTTGTTCGAGCGTTGACGACCGAGCATGTTGTCAACGCTCGACATTTGGTTCACCCTCGCAGGAGTCCTAAGGACGCAAGCGGGGCTGGATGCAAATGGTGATTCTGTCTGCGGCAAGAGTTGACTGTTGTTTATGACCCCTTGTGGACCGATTGCGATCTAGGGTTTAGAAACCAAATCTAGGTAGCTCGTCGCTTGAATTTTTGCTGTGGAAATTAAGTCTCCGAGAGCGATATTCACATCCAGACTATGCAAGCCGGACTGAGCGTCAATTTGACTCATGATGTGCGCTGCACGTGGATCTTCTGACCCTGAGCGAATCTCAACTGACAAGTAGCCGAACACTTGATCTTTAATGCACTCGCCAAATACCAGACCTGGGTAGGTCACCCACGAAGAAGTGACCTCAAAGGCGTCTTTTACAGTCTGATCAGTCGGTAGAAGAGGCGTTAACTCTGCCCTAGCAGCATTGAAGGTTTTTGGATTTACACATAGTGAGGGAGACGATTCAGCGTCTTCCCATGAGAGTTCTTCCCAAGAAGAAATAGACCAAGATGAATGGTGCCAGGTTCGACCAAACCATGATTCTGGAGAGGGCGGCGCAGAGCCGAAGAAAGTGTTGTATGCAACTATGCATCTGATTTCGTGAGCCTGATCGCACGGGGAGATTGTCTCGAATTCATCTGCTCTTGCAGATATATGCGCTCCTCCAAGCAGGTGAGCCGCGATAAACCTTTTTCGGAGTAAGTCGGACGTGTCGATTTCTCTCTTTATTAACTCCGTAAGCATCGCTGTACCTTGGGAATGTCCAACCAGAACGAAGCCTCGTAGCTCGCCGGAGTTTGCTATGTAGTGTCTGAACGCATCGAGGACATCTTCGTAAGCAACCTCAAAACCGGTTGTGCCAGGTCCTCCGACGGAGTCATCTGCAGGAATCTCGATTAATCCAGAAGTCGCTGGCACGGTTCGCTGTCGGTAAACCGGAGCATAAATGTCGCAGACTTCGTTGTAGCGAGAGACCTGAGCCCACGCCGTCGCCAACTCCTCTTCCGAATCAGGTACCAGGTCGCTGTTAGCGGACATATCAAGGCTTGCGGTGGGGTAGATGTAAAAACAATCAATCAGAGGGTCTGGGTTCTTGTGAGCAACAGTTTCTTCTATCTTTCCGTCAGCATAAATCGCTGTCGTTGTGTGATCAGATCCACAGATGTCGTCAATGCTCGGAAGGCATAACCATGCCTCTGGGCGGCTGTAAATTGCACTTCGGTAGTCCTGAGGCAATCTGAAAGTCGTTTCAGCTGCCGGATAGTCGATGGTCTGAGAGCGGACGTTAGAAGTGGACGACTCTTCGTCGAAGTTGCTCGGATTGTTCCAAACTCCACAGGCGCCTAACGAAATGGTTAAGGAGAGGAAGAAGACTGCCGTCGCATATGGGGAAGCCCGACGCACTCGATCAAGTTAGACCGCGGTACGAGAGCAATGAGAATTTGTGGCGGATTGAGCAACTAGGTTCCAGAACGAATCTGTGGCAATTTGAGTTACCAGTGGCACTGCGGCCTGCGTTTCCCCATTGGTGATTCGGTCAGATGGGATTTTTCTGTCTGGCGAAGAGGAGTTTGCTGTCTCAGTTCAGACTACGCAACGGAGTACCGTCTCTACTATGGCGATCGTTCGGGTAGGAGTAGTTGGTGCAACTGGGCGGATGGGTCAGGCTGTCTGTGGGGCGGTCACTGATGCTGAGGGTCTCGAATTAGTTGCGGCTGTCGATGTGAATGGCTCTGGCGCCACTTATGGAGTTGAAGTGTCGACAGATCTTCGTGCGCTGGCCGAGGCATCGTGTCACGTGGTGGTTGACTTCACCACGGCTGAAGCTGCACGAGCGACGCTTCCATTTCTCGCTCTTCATGGCATACATGCCGTCGTTGGCACGACCGGTTTTGATGATGATGACATGACTGCCTTCGCATCAGTATTTGACGGGTCGAGTGCGAATTGTTTGGTTGCCGCAAATTTTGCGATTTCGGCGGTGCTGATGATGAAGTTTGCAGCGGAAGCCGCTGCGTTTTTTGATACGGCGGAGATCATTGAGTTGCACCATGATGAGAAAATTGATGCGCCATCGGGGACTGCGCTGGCGACTGCCAGAATGATGCACCCTGGTGAGCAAGGCTGGGCGGACGACCTGACTCGGCTTGAAGACCCCGAGGGCGCTCGAGGCGGACAAGGCCCGAATGGAGTTCGAATTCACTCGGTGAGAATGAGAGGAATGACCGCACATCAAGAGGTGATTCTTGGAGCTCAGGGACAGACGTTGACCATTAGGCAAGATTCGTATGACCGCACGAGTTTTATGCCCGGAGTGGTGCTTGCGTGCAGAAGGATCAAGGAGGCCTCAGGCCTCATTGTGGGTTTGGAGGCGCTTCTATAGAGCGACGAGGAGCTTTGCTGGCTGGTGTCAGCCGAGCTTGCATGACATGTCGATGCCGCAGCAGAGAGGCGACTTGATTTTTCCTTCACAGCCAGTGCATTTTGAGATCTGCACGGTTGAACCATCATCTCGCGTGAAGACATCGCTCTCGAGGGGACGTTGCAGGTGCAACAGGATGCATTTACCGACATCCCGCATTTCGAACACTCGTGGGTATGTATGTTGATCCGGGTTTCGCTATGGGTTCCATGTTCGCTATCGAACATTGACAGGGAGCATAGGGGGACTCAGGGGCGTCGGACATTTCTTGCGTTCGCAAGGAAGACCAGAATGATGGAACCGCCGACAAACCACCACGAGTATTTCTGAAGCACATTGATTGCGTCGGTAAGTTGCTCGTTGAAGATATTTGCGAGCCATTGAATGAGGGCAAGGCGTGCGATGAGACCAATCGCGATCAAAGCGGCGAGTCGGGCTGGTGCGGTGCGCTGGATACCGCTGATTGCAGCAACGATATTCGAGCCTACAAAAAAAGGGATCAGGGCCCAGTCAGCTCTTGTAAAACCTGCTCGGAGTCGTGCAATCGTCGGCTCGTCTACGCCAAGGTATTTGACGAACAGGGCGAGAATCTGATCGCCGTAGGCACGCCCGGCGAGGTGGCAGACAACGAACGCAGCTGCGATGCGTGAACTCCCGATGAGCCAGTAGGCAGCTCCGCTGATGTCGGTACCGAGCACAAGAGCGAGATAGCGATTTCTTGATGACAGCACGAGGAGCGTTTCGGGTGATGACAACACGAGGCGAGCCCATGTGATCGCTGCAATGTTGGTGCAGATCACAAGGGCGACGAAAGCACCGATCGACGCTCGGCCCCACCAAGCGCGAAGCGGGATCCCGTCTGTTGGTTCTGAGGTCACATTTAAACGATATCTGTCAGCCGTTCTGCCTGGGTTTCCGATTCGGTTAGCGTTTCACGTCATGCAAAGCCTCATGCAAGACGTACCACTAAATATCTCTCATCTCTTCGATCGAGCGGAGCGATATCACCCTCACAAAGAATTGCTGACGGCGACAGCAAACGGTCTCGAGCGGACGAATTACGGCGAGTGGGCGACAAGGACGCGGCAGTTAGGCGGCGTGCTCGATGCTCTGGAGATTTCTGAGCACGGGCGAGTGGCGACCTTTTCTTGGAACACCGCGCAACACCTTGAGTTGTACTTCGCCGCCCCGTGCACTGGTCGGGTTCTGCACACGTTGAACATCAGGTTGTTTCCAGAACAACTCACGTACATCGTGAACCATGCTGATGACGAAGTGATTTTTGTTGATCGCTCGTTGCTGTCGTTGCTCGCTCCGTTGCTGCCGACGTTCGAGAGGTTGAAGCATCTCGTGCTCATCGATGACGGTGACGGCGACATCCCGGACGACCTTTCAGGGTTTGAGTTGTTGAATTACGAAGATCTTTTGGCGAGCTCGGCTCCAGTCGAATGGAAAACGGTTGACGAGCACCGTGCGGCGAGCATGTGTTACACCTCAGGTACGACGGGAAACCCTAAAGGTGTCGTGTACTCACATCGCAGCACCTTCCTCCACACCATGGGCACGATGACCGCAGATTCGCTCGGAGCTTGTGAATCAGATGTCGTGATGCCGGTGGTGCCGATGTTCCACGCAAATGCGTGGGGACTCGCTCACGCGGGTGTCGCAACAGGAGCGAAGATGGTGATGCCCGGTGCCGACCTTTCTGGCAAGGCGCTAGCTGACCTGATCGTGGAAGAGCGGGTTTCCCTTGCCGCAGGTGTGCCCACGATCTGGATGCAGGTCCTGCCAGAACTTGAGGGTCGCGATACGTCATGTTTGCGCGCGATTCCCTGTGGAGGTTCGGCAGTTCCGCGGGGCCTTTCGGAGGGCTATCGCGAGATGACGGGACTCCCGCTTCTTCAAGCGTGGGGAATGACTGAGACAAGCCCGATTTGCGCGGTGTCGCACCTTGATGCAGATCAGCACGACCTGTCGATTGATGAGCAAGCTGAACTTCGGACGACGGTTGGACGGATTTCGTTTGGTGTTGAGATGCGCGTGGTTGATCCAGATTCGCAGGAGCGCGTCGATTGGGATGGCGAGTCGAGCGGAGAATTGCAGGTAAGCGGCAACTGGATCGCGAAGACGTATTACAACGATGAGCGAGCGAACGAGAGTTTCACCTCCGATGGCTGGCTGCGTACAGGCGATGTTGCGAGCGTTGATGAGCGGGGAAGGGTTCGACTCTTAGATCGAACAAAAGATCTCATTAAGTCTGGAGGCGAGTGGATTTCTTCGGTTGAGTTGGAAAACGAGTTGATGTCACATCCAGGGATTGCCGAGGCTGCAGTGATCGGGGTGCCGCACCTGCGATGGTCAGAGCGTCCGTTGGCCTGTGTTGTCCGGGCTGAAGGTAGCGACATCACCTCCGAAGAGGTGATTGAGTTTCTTCGTGGCCGGGTGGCTCGGTGGCAATTGCCGGATGCGGTTGAGTTCATCGCCGAGGTACCAAAAACCAGTGTGGGCAAATTTTCAAAGAAAGATCTACGGGCGCAATATGCCGACTACCTGCTGCCTGAAGAGTGAGTGGCTTGCCTCACGGTTGACGTGAGACATTTTTGGCAATAATGTCTCACATGTGACAGATGCCACATCGCGAAAGGACTCTGCGGTTGTTGAACACGCAGTTCTCGACGCGGCGCTCGACTGCATCCACCGTTTTGGCTTTTCAAAGGTGACGATTGACGACATTTGCCAAGAGTCAGGCGTGTCGCGTGCTTCGGTGTACCGACTGTTCCCGGGAGGTCGCGATGTGCTCTTCGAGGCGTTGCACGTCCGCGAATTGCACCAATTTTTTGAGCAGGTGCTCGCAGAGATCGATGGCCTCGGCAACGTTGAAGATATTGTTGCCTACAGCGTTGCGGCAGCAACTTCGCTCCTGCGCACCCACTCTCATCTTGCAATGATGCTGAGCTCTGAGCCAGGTGAAGCGCTTGGCCAACTCACCGCAACCGGACTGCCGAGAATCATTCGAATGGCAACAGTTGCGCTTTCACCTCAGCTTGACCCTCTCATCGGTCGGGAGCCGGCTCACAGACTGATTGACCTTGTGGCCCGTCTCACCGTCTCGTATTTCCTCTCACCGGACGAATCAGTTGACCTCAGCGATGCTGATACCGTCCGCCAATTTCTCCGCCCAATTATCACTGCAGTGGCCTTGCCAGAGTCGTTTTCTGGCACGGCCGCAACCCTAAACAGGAGCACATCATGAGCACCACCGAACAACCAACAGGTCACGCAGCAAACGCTGACATCATCGGCCGCAATGAAATCGACGACATCGAAGCAATCCTTGCCGTGACAAATGTCGACGCCGACGAAGTGGAACATGCGGTCAAAGACAACGCCGATGCCATCTTCACCTGGGACTATTCGCTGACACGACCGCAGCTCCGCAAGCTGTACGAAAAAGCAAAAAACAGCCAGTGGAACGGGACAACAGATCTCGATTGGGACACATCTGTGGAAATCGACAAAGTGGTTGCTGCCGACCAAGCAGCGTTAGCTTCCGGACTGTCACCGGACCACTATGCGGGAACCATTGTTGAGAAGTGGAACGACAAAGAATGGCTGAACTTCGGGATCGACAGCAGACGCTGGACCCTGTCACAGTTCCTCCACGGAGAACAAGGGGCACTGCTGTGCACCGCAAAGATCACTGAAACTGTCCCGTGGTACGACGCCAAACTGTACGCCGCAACTCAAGTTGTTGACGAGGCTCGGCATGTTGAAGTCTTCGGACGCTACCTAGATGAAAAAATGGGTGGTGGGTTCCAAGTCAACGCTCACCTGCGGATGTTGCTTGATGACATCATTGAGGACTCGCGCTGGGACATGACCTACCTCGGCATGCAAATCATGGTCGAAGGGTTAGCTCTCGCAGCATTCGGTTACATGCGTCAGCTGACCGACGAGCCGCTCTTAAACAACTTGTTGAAATACGTGATGGCCGATGAAGCAAGGCACGTTGCGTTCGGAGTTCTCTCCCTCAAAGAGGTGTACGCCGAAATGAGCGACAAAGAATTACTCGAACGACAAGAGTTCGCTTTCGAAGCTGCTATCCGGATGCGGGACCGCTTCTTACAACAAGAAGTTTGGGAGCGACACGGTGTGAATCCGAAAGACGTTGTCCCTCTAGTCCTCCATGACCCGACCCGGAAAATGTTCCAGCAGATGCTTTTCGCAAAGATCGTTCCGAATAGTAAAAAACTTGGACTCTTAGATCGTAACAACTCGTGGCTTCGGCGGCGGTTCGAAGAAATGGATGTCATCCAGTTCGAAGACCTCGAAGACACGGGCAGCGAATACGAGCAATACCAGCTGAACTAACAGCGACTGATGAGCGTGGCGGCGCGCCGCCGGATCACTAGTCTTTGGACTGCATGCCATCGCCAAAATTCGGACGAATCCTCACAGCTCTAATCACTCCATTTGGGAGTGACGGCAACGTCGACCTCGACGTAGCCCAGCAACTTGCACGCCGTCTTGTTGACGAGGGCAACGAGGGCCTCGTCGTGTGTGGTACCACTGGCGAGTCGCCAGCTCTGTCCGATGACGAAAAACTTTCGATGTTCTCAGCGGTGCTTGAAGCTGTCGACGTTCCGGTCATTGCGGGTACTGTTGGGAACAGCACCGCTCATTCGGTTGAACTCTCGCTGCGGGCAAAGTTGCTTGGCGTCCATGGCATTTTGTCGCTGTGCCCTTATTACAACCGACCGTCGCAGGCAGGTATCGAGCAACATTTACGTGCCATTGCGCAAGCGGTTGATCTGCCGCAAGTGATTTATGACATTCCAGTCCGAACAGGCCGGAAGGTTTCATCCGAGGTATTGCTTCGTTTGGCTCATGAAGAGAAGAACGTCATCGGATTGAAAGACGCCGCAGCGAACCCTGCTGAAACTGCCCGAGTCATTCGCGAAGCACCGGCAGATTTTGAGGTTTATAGCGGCGACGATGGTCTCACTCTTCCGCTCTTGTCGGTGGGCGCTGTGGGAACAATCGGTGTTGCGACCCACTGGACGGCTCCCGACCATGTTGACATGTTGGCATCGCTTGAGAATGGAAATCTTGCGGCGGCGACAGCGATCAACCAGCGAATGTTGCCAAGTTTCGCGTTCGAAACTGGAGATCTCACCCCAAACCCGATTCCGTCAAAAGCGATGATGCGAACCCTGGGTTTCGAGGTGGGTCAGTGCCGACTCCCGTTAGGTGATGCGCCAGCCGGTCTCGAGGACGAGGCTCGTCGAATTTACGCAGAGCTGGTGTCAGCACGTGGCTGAACCGGTTCGGATCGTCATACTTGGCGGTCTTGGAGAAATTGGCCGCAACTGTCTCGCAATCGAACAAGGAACAGACATTGACCGATCGATTCTGGTTATTGACTGCGGCATTATGTTTCCGCCGGCCGACCTGCACGGTATCGATCTTGTGCTGCCTGACTTCACCTATTTACGGAAGAACGCGTCACTGATCGTCGGTCTTGTCGCAACTCATGGCCACGAAGATCATGTGGGCGGCATTCAGTTTCTTTTGCGGGACGAACATGGAATTGGTGATTGTCGGGATACTCCTTTGCCAGTGTTCGGGTCGAGGCTCACTCTTGGTCTGGCGCGGAACCGGATCGAAGAAGCCGGTCTTCTCGGCAGAGTTGATTTCGTGCCGACAAACGATGGTGACCGGGTGTCGATTGGTCCCTTTGAGGTCGAATTCGTGCCGGTCACCCACTCGGTGCCGCATGCTCATGCAATCGTTGTTCGCACTGATCAGGGCGTTATTTTGCATTCGGGTGACTACAAGCTTGATCTCACACCGGTTGACGATCGGCGTTGCGATCTCGCCCGTCTCGGGGAGATTGCGCGCTCAGAAGGAATTCGTTTGCTGCTCGCAGATTCGACAAATGCAGAAGAGGCTGGCTTTGCCCCGAGCGAAACCTCTGTTGGCAGCGTGCTACGCCAAGTCTTCGCCGAGCACGAAGGCAGGCGCATCATCACTGCGAGCTTTGCAAGTCACTTGCATCGCATTCAGCAGATCGCAGATGCGGCGATTGCTGCGGGTCGGAAAGTTGCGACGCTCGGTCTCAGCATGCGAAAGAACATCCAACTCGGACGAGACCTTGGTGTCATCTCAATTCCCGACGCATCGCTCATTGACGTCGAAGACATTGATCGATACCCGCCAGGAGAAATTTGTGTTATTTCAACCGGCAGTCAGGGTGAACCGATGTCAGCCCTCGCGTTGCTCGCTCGAGGCGAGAATCGTTTCGTGCAACTTGGTGACAGCGACACTGTTGTGCTTTCGAGTCATGCGATTCCGGGTAATGAGAACAATGTGAACCGGGTAATCGATGGGTTGCTTCGTCGAGGAGCGCAAGTCGTTCACTCTGGTGTCGCTGATGTTCATGCAACGGGTCACGCTCAGGCTGATGACATCAAGACGTACCTGTCGATCGTGCAGCCCGAGTGGTTTGTTCCCGTACACGGGGAGTACCGACACCTTGTTGCGAACGCAGCACTCGGTCGGGTCATGGGTCTCCCTGATGACCGGGTGTTGCTTTGTGAAGACGGTGATGTGTTGTTGCTTGACGGTGATGGAGCTGGCCACATTGACCGGGTTCCTGCTGGGTATGTTTATGTCGACGGCATTATCGGTGACGTTGGCGCTGGTGTCATTCGCGACCGGCGGGTGCTCGCCGAAGAAGGTGTTGTCGTCGTTGTGTTGACGGTCGACGTGCAATCCGGGTCGGTACTCACCGGTCCGGAGATCATCACTCGTGGGTGGGTCTATGCCCCAGAAGCTGAAGATTTGCTTGATGAGGCATGTGACACCGTGGCTGCATCGGTCGAGCGAGCTCTTGCTGACGGCATCAGAGATGTCGAGGCGCTCGAACGAGAGGTTCGTCGCTCTGCCGGGCGGTTTGTCGACGAACGGACAAAACGCCGACCAATGATCGTTCCGGTTGTAATGGAAACCTGATGCGGATCGCGCGGCTTGCTGCTCTTATGGCCGTTGGTATCGGAGGGTGTGTTTCGTCAGCCGAAAATGCCCGGCCGTTGATCACTGATATTCCTGAGGCGATTAGCACACTCGAATCAACGATTGGCAGCGGTCTTCAGTACTTCGAAGTCTCGGCCGACCTCAAAGGCGTCACTCTTGTCGTCGCTGAAACTGTCAACTCTGACTCTGGGGATGATCTCGACCTGTTCGCAAAGACATATCGTTATGAAGAGAGTGAACTCACCTCTGACGGCGAAAGATTACCGGCCGAGGGAGCCACGTTTCGGGCTGCGGCGATCGATATTGATCCGGCGAAACTTTTCAACCAGATCGACTTGGAGTTGTCCACGCCAGTAATCATCGATGTAGCGGTGCAGGGTGCTGGAGACGGGTCAGCAATTGTCGATGCAACCGTGGTGAATGAAAAAGGTGGAACATTGCTGGTGCTCCTCTCGGGCGACGGTCGAATACTCGGCGTTCAGGCGTCATGACGGGGTATGGCTGAACCGAAGGGCGTTACGTTGGTACCGTAAGAGGTGCATGGCGAATGGCAGAAATGCTCCAGAGTCGCGCCCCTCAGCCCAAAAGAAGGGGCCTGTGAAGAAGGCTTCGAAGGGTGGCAATACGCGCGTACGGTCATCCGGCCGCAATACTGCAGAGAGCGACGATGGAGGTCTGCTTGGCATTGCGTTGATAGCAATTGGCGTGCTCCTCATTCTTGGAGTGTGGTTCTCGCTCGCCGGCCCAGCTGGCGATGGTGCCGGCACATTTCTCGGTTGGTTTCTTGGCATCGGACGCCATGTGCTGCCTCTTGTGCTCATTGGTGGCGGCGTGGCACTTGTTCGTGATCGCCAATCGCAAGCCCCCATTCGTCTTGGCCTGGGCTGGGTGCTTGCGGTGTTGTCATCACTTGGGTTCATGCATGTCATCCGCACGCCGACTTCGTTAACGGACCTTGATGCGCTGGGTTCCTCAGGTGGCCTCCTCGGTGTTGCGGGTGGCGAACCGCTTCAACGTCTCGCGGCACCCGCAGGAGCAGTGGTGATTCTCTTCGCAGTCTTCATTGGCTCTATTGCACTCATTACTGGAGCATCGCTGCGAAAGATGGCGATACTTTCGGGGAAGGGGGTTGCTAAAGGAACTCGTCCTGTCCTGAAGTTTCTCCGGCAGTCACTGTCAAACCTCGCCACTCTGCAAAGCGAACGTGCAGAGGAACGTCGTCGCGCGCAAGAAGAAGTCGACGATGAGATCGAGGAGCCTCAAGCGATGCTCGACCCTCTCGCCATTTCTCCAATACTGTACGACGGCGCTGATGACGAAGAGTTTTCGGAGACGACTCCGAAGGCACTGCGGAAGAAGCGAGCGCCCAAGTCTGCCCCTGCCCAATCTGAAGCTGCTCCGGCGCCTGCAGCACCAGTGAAGGAAGGAGAGTGGCGTCTGCCTTCGATGGCAATGCTGGAAAAGGCTGGTGAGCAGTCGATTGACATGAAATCGGTCGAAGCTCGTGGGGCAACACTGCAAGAGTCACTTTCCCAACATGGTGTTGACACCCAGCTCATGGGTTTCACGGTGGGCCCAACGGTTACTCGTTATGAACTCGAACTTGGCCCTGGCGTCAAAGTGGCTAAAGTCACGAGCCTTCAAAAAGACATTGCCTACGCAATGGCCGCAACCGACGTGCGCATTCTTGCCCCAATTCCTGGCCGCTCCGCAATCGGTGTTGAAGTTCCGAACGCTCGACGGCAACTTGTTGCGCTTGGCGATCTTCTCGTTTCTCAAGAATCGAAGAAGGCGACACATCCACTTGAAGTTGCGATTGGCAAAGATATCGCAGGCAAAGCAGTCTTCTTGAATATTGCGACGACCCCTCATTTGTTGATCGCCGGCGCAACAGGTGCTGGTAAATCGAGCGGTATCAACTGCATCATCACTTCGCTGCTTATGCGGACGACACCAGATCAGGTGCGCCTGATCTTGATCGACCCGAAGCAGGTTGAAATGGGTCAGTATCAACGTCTGCCACACCTGCTGACTCAGCCGGTGACAAACCCAAAGAAGGCGGCAAACGCCTTGGGCTGGGCAGTCAAAGAGATGGAGCGGCGTTACGACGCGCTGTCGGAGTGCGGGTACCGAGATGTCACGGGTTACAACACGGCAGTTATCAAAGGATCTCTGCAGGTACCCACCGGACGAGATGCAGCCGAGTACGAACATATGCCGTACATCGTCATTGTTGTTGACGAGTTGAACGACCTCATGATGGTTGCGGCACGCGACGTTGAAGAGTCAATTACCCGAATCGCGCAAAAGGCTAGAGCGGTCGGTATTCATCTCATCGTTGCGACACAGCGTCCATCGGTGAACGTGATCACGGGAGTTATCAAAGCGAATGTACCCGCACGCATGGCCTTCGCCGTCTCAAGCCTCACTGACTCTAGAGTTATCCTCGATCAGCCAGGAGCCGAAAAGTTGGTCGGGCAGGGCGACATGCTGCTGCTTCCCGGTAACTCGTCGGTGGCGAACCGTATTCAAGGATCTTGGGTGGGAGAAGAAGAGGTCAGACAGGTTGTCGAACATTGGCGGGCGCAGGCTCCTGAACCGATCTATTCGAGCGAGGTTGAAGGCGATGAGGCATCGGCTGCGAGCGTTGGCGGCGGGGGAACGAGCGATTTTGCTGATGTCACCTCTGATGCGCACGCATTTTCGGCCGGTGATGACGATGAAGACGCAGTCATTATGCGACAAGCGGTAGAACTTGTGGTTCGGAGCCAACTCGGCTCGACCACCATGCTGCAACGCAAACTCAAAATGGGCTTTGCACGAGCAGGCCGCATCATGGATCTTCTCGAGCAGCGCGGGGTTGTGGGGCCGAGCGAAGGCTCAAAAGCCCGGGCTGTGCTCATGACGGTGGAAGAATTTGAGTTGCTCCGCCAGAACGGCCAGATCTGAGGCTGCCGTCTCGAGGGCTGGCTGGTAATCAGCTGACTTCCTGCCCACAGAAGTTGCGCGCCGGACGGATAGTGTCAGACCGTGCAAAGAGGTGGCCGTTTTTATGTAGAGACGCTCGGCTGTCCCAAAAATCAGGTCGACTCGGACAAAATTGTTGGAACATTGCTCACCGATGGTCTGGTTCCGACGGGCGATGCCTCGGAGGCCGATGTGGTCGTGGTGAATACCTGCGCGTTCATTGAAGAGGCGCGTAAAGAATCAATCGAGGTCATTCTTCAGCTCGATGACACCCGCCGGGGTGGCTCGCGTCTCGTCGTCACTGGATGTATGGCCGAGCGTTATGGAGACGAACTTGCTGCTGAACTTCCCGAAGTTGATGCGGTCGTCGGGTTCGGCGGTGCGATTATCGAGCAGCAAAAACGACGTCTCATTCCCGTCGCTGAGGCGCCGATGCCGACAATGGATTTATTGAACCTGCACCGGCCTCCAGCTCAGCGCCCATGGTCATACGTCAAGGTTGCTGAGGGCTGCAATCGCTCGTGTGGGTTTTGTGCCATACCGTCATTCCGCGGGAGTCAACGCAGCCGCGATACCTCATCGATCTTGGAAGAGGTCCGTTCGCTACAGGCACAAGAGATTGTTCTTGTAGCCCAGGATCTCGCATCATACGGAGTTGACCGGCCGGACGAGTTGGGCACAGGATCGATCGTCCCTCTCGTGAAGGCGGTTGCAGCAGAAGTTGGTCGCGTCCGACTGCTGTATTTGTATCCGAGCGATCTCTCCGATGAACTCATTGATGTCATTCTCGGTACCGACGTGCCGTATTTCGATTTGTCTCTGCAGCACGTGAGCAAACCGCTACTGCGCAGAATGCGCCGCTGGGGTGACGGCGATCGGTTCCTGCAGCGAATCTCCGACATTCGTTCCGCTCAACCCGACGCAACGATGCGTTCAAATTTCATCGTTGGCTACCCCGGCGAGACCGAAAATGATCA
>Ga0160423_10000670_pt1 | contig 28378 bp, 26 predicted proteins | sample CRUFie14St8metaG_FD_108191 | JGI IMG/M metagenome (GOLD analysis project Ga0160423, IMG submission 108191) | Marine microbial communities from the Costa Rica Dome - CRUD Field 142mm St8 metaG | ecosystem: Environmental > Aquatic > Marine > Oceanic > Photic zone | place: Costa Rica: the Eastern...
ATGCCACCGGAAGCAATGCAGGGTATGGATGCGGACATGATGGCGGCAATGCCACCGGAAGCAATGCAGGGTATGGATGCGGACATGATGGCGATGATGCCACCGGAAGCAATGCAGGGTATGGATGCGGACATGATGGCGGCAATGCCACCGGAAGCAATGCAGGGTATGGATGCGGACATGATGGCAGCTATGCCTCCAGGGGTAGCACCACCTCCAGGACCAGAAGGTATGGCACCACCGGCAGACGCTGGCGGGATGGGTGATATGGACGCTCTAGGTGCAGCTTTTGGCGCGCAAGGTGTTGAGCCAATGGCTGGCCCTGATCCAATGGGAATTAATCCACCTCCTGGACCCGAAGGGGATCCAATGGCTAATATGGCACCTCCCGATCCAATGGGAACTAATCCACCCCCTGGACCTGAAGGGGATCCAATGGCCGGTCTTGATGCGGCCCTTGGAGGAGCTATGGATCAAGCTATGGACCAAGGCGCTGGTGGGGGTGCCCCCGATACAGGAGCGCCACCAGACGCGGGCGCAGAAGCTCCAGTAGATGCTCCAGATACTGCGCCAGAGCCTGCGGCAGGACCGGACGAGCCGATAGTTGGTTAAAAACTACTAAAGTTCATAGAGAGCCGGAGCAAATGCTCCGGCTCTTTTTATTTATACTGCTAGAATTCAATAGTACTACTGCTGTAGTTTCTACAGTCTGTAGACTTCCTGTTTGAATCACTTTAAAGATATAATGGCAAGCGCACGTTTATCGATAAGGTATTCCCTATGAATGAACGATCTATTAGATCCCTGTCCCTAAGCACGATTGCCTTGGCAAGACAGTTTGGAATTAGAGTTACAGCAGAGCAAGTCGAAGAGAAAATTTCGCGAGGACATATCTCGTCACAAAATGATCTTGAACAGACGTTTAAAGAGCAGGGAATAAAATTACAATATCTAAAACCCGCGCTACGCACGCTTATCGAGAGATCGTATTATTTTCCTTGTGTTGCAACCCTGAAGGATGGAACTTCCAGGATCTTGATAAGTTGCAAGGTCAATGAACAAAATATAGCAGAATTCCAGACGATAGACCCGTTGGATCCAACGAATAAGGTTGTGGTCGAAAACGAAACTGAGTTTAAAAGCAGTTGGAATGGGGCAGTTTTTCTCGTTAGCCGTGAAACTGGTGTCGATTCTCAGGATCGCCTTTTCGACTGGAGGTGGTTTATTCCTGAAATTTACAGATTTAAAAGTTTACTTGGGGTCACATTTATTGTTTCGATTATAACGCATCTTTTGGGTCTTGCCCCTATTGTATTTATACAGATATCACTTGATAAGGTTCTAAATTATGGAGCAGTTGGAACTTTATACATTTTAGCCGCTGGAGTGGTTGGTGCCTTAATTTTCAACGGCATTCTCGGTTTCGTCCGTGATTATGTTATAAACTTTGTATCTACCTCGATAGAAGCTAGGCTTGCGGGTGATGTATTTGATAAAGTTATGTCGTTACCAGCATCTACATTTCAGACGGGATCGCCGGCGGAGTTCGAGGGGATTTTGCAATCGCCTCTAACGATCAAAAATTTTATATCACGCCAAGTTCTTACGACCATCTTTGATGCTACAGGATTACTAGTATTTATGCCGGTCCTATTTGGCTATAGTCCCGCGCTTGCCTTGATCGTTGCGTGTTTCACGATTTTGATTGGCGCAATAACATTATTTAGTCGCTGGCGGCAAAAGGAAGAGAGTAAGATTACGGGACCGATAGAAGCCTCAAAAAGAAGAACAGTTCAAGCTAGCGTTGCCGGTATCGAAACGATAAAGGCATTTTCTCTGGAGCCCACTCAACGCAAGGAATGGCGACAAATATCGTCGAGCAGTATTAGAAGGTCTGTTGCAGGTCAAATAGCAAACCTCGCAGTTACAAATATTAATTCTACTCTCACGCAAATTATGACAGTGGTGTTGGTATTCACTGGAGTTCTCCTGGTCTTGGCGGGATCACTTTCAGCTGGAGCTATCATTTCATGTAACATGCTGGCAGGTAAATTAGTTGCCCCAGTTACGGCCATTTTTACATTTTTCGCAGACCTAACAAATTTCAAAAATACAATTGACACAGTGGGGACCACTTGGAATGGGCCTACTGAACGTTTAGGGGCAGGTAATCAACATGTAGTCAAGGGCGGGGTAGTTTGCCGCGACGTAATAGTCAAATTTGATGATACGGCAGCACTAAATGGTCTCAATCTCGATATTGCACCTCGAACTAAAGTAGCGGTAGTAGGGCCATCTGGATCTGGAAAAACAACTTTTCTAAGACTTTGCCAAGGTTTTTTGAGGCCTAATATGGGTGCGATGGAAATTGATGGACAAAATATTAGGTATCTCAGCTTGGATAATTACCGAAGTCAGACGACATTGATCGATGCAAAGCCGGTCTTTTTTGGAGCAACGATCGAAGAAAATTTGAGAAAGGTGCAACCAAATATAAGCGAGAGAGAGTTTCAGGAAATTCTTGATATATCCGGATTATCGCGGGTTTTGGAGGAATTACCAGACGGTATTTCTACTGAAATAAATCAGTTTGGACTACCCTTGTCACAAGGAAATCGGGTTACCGTTGCGCTGGCGAGGGGTTTGATGGCAAAGCCAAAAATATTGTTATTAGATGAGGCGTTGGTTAATTTTGATAAGTCTACACAGATTGGCTTTTTTGAAAACTTTCCGAAGATTGCCGAGCATAAAACGGTGATGATGGCAACTCATGATATGCGACTAACTGCTGAATTTGAGCAAATAGTTGTGCTTGAAAAGGGTATAGTTGTTGGTCAAGGGAAGCACGAAGATCTTCTTAAAACATGTCCATTGTACAAAGAGTTATGGACAATGGATCAGAAACTATCAGGGGCCTAAAAAAATCTGTCCCGTAAAGCGACGAAGAGAGAAACAATGGCGGGTGATCAAACTTTTTCTGGTGGGGAATATATATTTCGCGAAGGTGAAAGCGCGGTATATGGATATATCGTCAAGTCCGGTGTAGTTGAAATCGTGAAACATGGGTCTGGCGGGGACCAAGTACTCGCAGAATTAGAGCCGCCCACTATTTTTGGTGAGATGGCGTTAATAGACGGTAATCCGCGAAGTGCAGGCGCTCGGGCGAAGGGCGATGCAGTAGTAACAGAGGTCACGGCAGAAAGTTTTGTAAACTATCTAAGACAAAATCCGGAAGCCGCCATTCGGATTATGAAGACAATATCAGAAAACTTAAGGACGGCGAACCAGCTTGTAGCAAGATATGAAAGCTTGAGTCGAGACGCTTCACAGATGGTGGAGGTCAACATGAATGAAGCTGACGCGAGCCATGATCATGAAATAAATGACACTGACGCAATTTACAAACAGGGACCGTCAAAACCGCTGCTAATATCTACAATTAGCCTATTAGCATTCTTTATCTTGGGAGTAGTATTTGCGGCCCTTAACGAAGTTGATACAACAATTTCAGCCAGAGGCGAGTTTATGACAGCTACTCCAAACCTGATTGTAGAAGCGAGTGCGAGCTCTGTCGTCAAAAGTGTTGAGGTTGAGCGAGGTGACGCTGTTTCCAAGGGCCAGATAGTTGCGTATTTGGATGACACCGTTGTAAAGGTGAACTTAAAACAAAATCAGGAAAAGATAGATAATATTTATCAGTCATTGATCCGGTTAAATATGGAACAGTCACTCGTGGACAGGCCCAATGAGTTGAAGCCAACCGCCGCTCTGGATAATCTCTACTATAACACTGTTAAAAGGTTGGGATTAAAAAATACTAACAATTCATTAAGTGAGCTTTATCGAAACACCTTGGTTAAAAAAGTTACAGAATACAAAGAAAAAAATAATTCCTTTAATTCCAAGTTAACTAAACTCCAAAATGAATATGAAGCATCCAGGGAACTATTCAAAATCTCTGAGAAGCAGTCCGAAATTAAACGAAAATTAACAAAGGTTCAAAAAGATCTCTATGACCGTAAAATTGGTTCTCTGCTGAAGTACTTGCAAGCAAAAGACCAGTTATTAAATGCGGAAAAAGCTCAGTTTAATGCTCAGAGTGCAATCACAAAGCTGAAATCTGAAATCACTACATTGAATGCAGACAAGCAGGCCTTCATTGCTCAATGGGCATCTAATCTAACAGCTGAAATTACTGGAAAAAACGAAGAACTAATGCAACTTGAGCAGGAAAAGATTAAATTGCAGAGGTTAGTTGACAATGTCGTTGTTAGATCGCCGGGTGACGGTGTTGTGCTTGATATACCGTCTGTGGCTAGCGGAGGAAACATCCGTGAAGGTGACCCAATAATTACGCTGGTTCAAACAAATCAACCACTGTTTTTGGAGGTTGATATTGACTCGAAAGAAATTAGCGACATAAAGGTTGGAATGCCGGTATCTGTGAAGTTGGATGCAATGCCATTCCAAGAATTTGGTGGATTGGACGGAGAGTTAGTATTTATCTCAAAAGATACATTTAATGAATCCCTAGCTGGGGATAAAGGTGTTTTTTATCGGGGAAGGGTTAAAACCCAGAGCGTAAAAGACTCAAAAATGCCACAAGATTTTGACCTCTCTCAAGGCATGCTAGCATCTGCAGATATAAAAGTAGGTAAACGAAAATTGATTACATACTTCACTTATCCAATCATGAAAGCTTTTGAAGAATCTTTTACTGATCCAGAATAAGAATACTATTTAATCATCTCAGATAAACTGCAAAATACAGTTTCAAAAGGGGGGTTCGTTTAAATGAGACTGATAGATGCACAGGTTCATGCATACGAGCGGAATCATAAAGAAAGACCATGGTTTGATGAGTTAGTTGGGCCAGAAGAGGTAACCGCTGATACTATGGTTGAGGAAATGGAGCGCGTTGGTGTGGATGGCGCAATTTTGGTCTCCCCCTGGACTATGTACAGATATGACGCCAGCTACGCTATTAGTGTTTATGAGAAATACCCCAATAAGTTTAGGTTGGTAAAGCCAGTAGATCCCAATAAACCAGAAGTCGGTGAAATCATACAAGAATGGGCCAAGAATAAGGGAGCTGTGGCGATAAGGCTAATGTTGGCTTACGAGGAGCAAAGAGATTTAAGTGAACACGGCCTAGATGTGGTAATGAGGACGGCCTCAAGGTGTAACTTTCCTGTAAACCTTCTTTGTTGGGAAAATGTTGAGGAGGCTGGCCGCTTGGCAAAACAATACCCCAATACTAGGCTGGTCATTGACCATTTGGGTATAAAGCAACCATTCAAACCACCAGTCCCCGACAATCCTTTCTCTAAACTACAAAAGGTTCTAGAACTCGCAAGTCATGATAACGTCGTAATTAAGATTACGGGCGTCTGTACTCTATCACACCAAGCTTTTCCATTTTCTGACATCTGGGATCCTTTGCAAGAAGTTTTCTCCAGGTTTTCGCTCGAAAGATGTATGTGGGGTACAGATTGGACGCGCGCGGTTAAGTTTGTTTCTTACAGAGAAAGTGTGGACTGCTTTCTTGACAGTGCACCGCTCAGTTTAAGTGAAAAAGCCCAACTGATGGGCAAGACCTTGGATAATATTTATGGTTGGTCAGCGCATACTTCTTAGCTTTGAATAGTTTGGTTGGTATAAGGAGTTTTATTAAACATCGAGTAATTGATGCGGGCTTAATACAGTGTTACTCACTTGAATTGGGAAAATGTCTTTTCTTTGAAGGTAGTAAACAGTGGCTGGAAAGTGGTGCTGCCGGACAGATTTGAACTGTCGACCTCGCCATTACCAATGGAGTGCTCTACCCCTGAGCTACGGCAGCGAATAGTACGAACTTATCATCAAAATTTGGGCGAACAATGCCATAGGCCTGACATATAAAGCAAGTTTATTTGATGATGTTAAGTAGTTGAGATATCATAAAATTAATTACCCCGTAGAACCGAACATTTACGAAGCATCTGGATGATGGTTAAAAAAAAACCGGAAACTAATACTAAAAAGAGAGAAATTGAAGCGAGGCGAGCTAGAGCCCTTCGGGCCAACTTGAAACGAAGAAAGCTTCAACAGCAACCTGACAGGGGTCGCGGCAACAGTTCCAATTAGCTTTTTCTTAAAATCGTGGTAATTATTTGGTTCTGACAACAATTATGTTAGTTGCAATTATACTATTATCCCTAATCCAACGAAAAACTTTGGGCGTTTTTTAAATAAGTGTATTCGAGGTGCGCATGGATAAAATCATTTTAACTGGGGGATCAAAACTTTCGGGGAAAATTGATATTAGTGGGGCAAAAAATGCTGCCCTTCCACTCATGGCAACAACTTTGCTAACAAATGAGAAAATGTCTTTAAAAAACGTACCACGCTTGGGAGATGTTGGTTCTATGCGTGAATTGCTTGAGGGGGTCGGGGTTGAAATAGAGGATTCAATTAAAAATCCCAGATGCCTCGGGTTAAAGTGTGAAAAAATTACAAACACGGAGGCGCCATACGATATTGTTCGCAAAATGCGCGCCTCAATTTTAGTGCTGGGTCCGCTTATCGCTCGTTCGGGGAGAGCTCGTGTTTCTTTGCCAGGCGGTTGTGCTATTGGTAATAGGCCGGTGGATTTACATTTGAATGCATTAATGCAAATGGGTGCCCAAATTGACTTGTCTCGTGGTTATGTGGAAGCAAAGGTAACAAGAGGAAATCGTCTCCACGGTAGCAGGATTAACTTCCCAATGGTTTCAGTGGGCGCTACGGAAAATATAATGCTCGCCGCGTCTTTAGCAGATGGTGAGACAGAGTTATCAAATGTTGCTCGTGAGCCAGAAATAGTTAATTTGGCGGAATGCTTAATAAAGATGGGTGCTGAAATAGAGGGCCATGGCACTGACACTATCCGAATTCAGGGGAAAGATAGCTTAAGTGGAACTACTCATTCGGTCATTGCTGATAGAATAGAGGCTGGCACATTCGCGATAGCAGCCTGCATTACCGGGGGCAAATTAGAACTTGTCGGTGCAAATTTCAGTGACTTGAGAGCTGTACTCGACGTGCTTTTAGCGTCTGGTGCACGGATAGAAGAGAATAGCTTCGGGATCCTTGTGGAAGGACCTAATGGTAATCCGGACGCTGTGGATATTATGACCGACCCATATCCTGGATTTCCTACGGATCTGCAAGCTCAAGTTATGGCGTACATGACCCGCGTCGATGGAGCCAGCATGATTACAGAGACAATTTTTGAAAATAGATTTATGCATGTACCGGAGTTAAACCGGATGGGGGCCAATATAAATGTGCACAACTCTACAGCGCTGATTAGAGGTGTGAAAAAGCTCATGGGAGCTCCAGTTATGGCAACAGACTTGCGTGCATCGGTCTCCTTGGTTCTTGCGGGATTAGCAGCTAGCGGCGAAACAACTATTAATAGAATTTATCATCTAGATAGAGGCTATGAAAGCCTTGTCTCTAAATTAAAATCCTGTGGTGCAATAATAGACCGAGTAAGAGTTTGACGTGAAATGGCAAGATGGTGTCTTAATTGAAAGATGAATTCCAGCAAAAAATATGTACCAACTATTTGCGTTTGCAGGCAACCCCACTCGACGATCTGAAGGTTCTTTCTGCATTATTGCATGATTCTATTGTTCCAATTGCCGATATATTATACACCCCTTCACAAAAGCAAGTCATCATGGTCCTCCAGAGGTTCAGATGGGAGTTAACAAAAAATATAGAGACTATTGGGAAACCAATTGGTTACCAGGGATGCCTATGTGGGTTAGTAATTGATAAAGTGGAATCTATGCAAACGCATCAAATTGATATGAATGACAGGTCACAATTTTTAAACTTTTTGACTTTTTATGATGGTGCTCAACACTTAGATTTACAATTTTCCGACTCAAAAGTGATCAGGCTTAGAATAAATAGCTTAAAATTAACGGCTACAGATATGGGAAAAAATTGGCCTACTACACAACGTCTAAAACATGAGGAAACGACTTAGATGGAGACTCAGAAACCATTGGTGCTTGCTATTCCGAAAGGTCGGATCCTCTCTGATGTCGCACAGCTCATGGCTAGTGCCGGAATTGAGCCCGAGGATGACTTTTTCAATGAGAGTTCGCGTCGTCTTCAATTTTCAACGAAAGACCCGAGCATAGATTTAATTAGAATAAGAAGCTTTGATACTGCAACATTTTTAGCTTTTGGAGCAGCGCATCTTGCTATTTGTGGTAGCGATGTGTTGATGGAGTTTGATCATTCCGAAATTTACTCGCCAGTTGATCTTAAAGTTGGCAAGTGTAGGTTATCTGTCGCAGGCCCCAAAGAATTAGCTGCTACGGAGGACCCAATGCAATGGAGCCATCTAAGAATTGCGACAAAGTACCCAAATATAACTAAACGGTATTTTGCGGCCCGTGGCGTCCAAGCAGAGTGCATAAAACTAAATGGTGCGATGGAACTTGCGCCGAGACTGGGACTTTGTCGAAGGATTGTTGATTTGGTTTCCTCTGGTGCCACGTTAACAGCAAATGGCCTAGTTGAAATGGAAAAAATTTCGGAGATCAGTGCGCGATTGGCGGTAAACAGGGCTGCTTTCAAAACAAATCCACATGCAATAAATATGTGGATTGATCGTTTTAAAGAGGTTTCAGATGGTATTGAAAATAAATAGTTGCGACCCTAATTTTGATGGTTCATTCGAGAGGCTCTTGGGCAGACGAGCGACGAGGGTCGAAGATGCTACTAAGGTTTCCGCCGATATCATAGAACAAGTGAGAAAAAGTGGAGATGAGGCGCTGACTAAACTCACAAAGGAGTTGGATGGGCGCGATTTAACTTTGGCTGATTTGATTGTAGATAGAGATGAAATTGACGAAGCCATTAATAAAATTACTACTGATCAGTATGATTCTCTGAAATTTGCAGCAGATAGGATAACGGCGTTTCATCAAAAACAGATGCCAGATAATTTCGAATATTTGGATGAGGTAGAGGTAAAAATGGGAATGCGCTGGAGTTCCGTTGACTCTGTAGGCCTATATGTGCCAGGTGGTACAGCGTCTTACCCAAGCTCGGTGCTAATGAATGCTATACCGGCAAAAGTGGCAGGGGTACCTAGACGGGTTATTACTGTACCTCAAACCGGTAAAGCTATAAATCCATTGGTTCTCGCTGCAGCAAAACTGTCTGGGGTACAAGAAATTTATCGAATTGGGGGGGCTCAAGCCATAGCAGCGTTGGCTTACGGAACTGAGACTGTTAGTTCGGTAGACAAAATTGTTGGACCGGGGAATGCCTATGTCGCTGCCGCAAAAAAACTAGTCTATGGTGTTGTTGGAATCGACTCTATCGCGGGACCGTCAGAAATTTTAATTGTTGCTGATAAATTAAACGACCCCAAATGGATAGCTTATGATCTGTTAGCGCAAGCAGAGCATGACGAAGTTGCTCGATCAATCTTAATAACGGACAGTGAAAAATTTGCGGAACAGGTAGTGAACGCGGTGGACGAAATCCTCGTGTCGCTGCAAAGATCGCAAATTGCTAGGGCTAGTTGGGAAAAACAAGGTGCTATAATTGTTGTAAGTTCGTTAACTGAAGCAACAGAACTTGTTGACCGCATAGCTCCCGAACATTTGGAGCTCGCCGTCGAAAAGCCTAATGAATTAATGAAATTAATAAAGCATGCTGGCGCAATTTTCCTAGGAAGGTATACTCCGGAGGCAATTGGTGATTATGTAGCTGGTCCTAATCATGTTTTACCGACTGATCGAGCAGCAAGATTCTCATCTGGTTTATCGGTATTCGATTTTATGAAAAGATCTACGTTTGTTGAATGTAATTTAAGGAGCTTGGAGAAAATCGGCCCACCAGCCGTGACGCTGGCCGAAGCAGAGGGTCTTCCGGCTCATGCAGAATCAATTAGAGTTCGTTTGAGCAGTTCGAAGTGATAGTTGCAGCAAATGTATGTCGTTAGGTGTCTACTACCTAAACTTTCTTAGACAGTAGCACGAGAAATAATCTAAGAAGTTTTTGAGTTCAAAAAAACGGCTTGACCTCAGGGCCATTCGCCCGCAGGTTTAGAGGATATTTTTTACATGATAGGAGTATAAGTTGGGTAAAGAAGATGTTCTAGAAGTTGCAGGTACAATTTCGGAGTTGCTACCAAATGCCATGTTTAGAGTTAAGCTTGACAATGATCACGAAGTTCTGGCTCATACCAGCGGAAGGATGAGGAAAAACCGCATTAGAGTATTAGCAGGCGATAGAGTGAACGTTGAGATGACGCCCTATGATTTAACCAAGGGCCGCATTACATTTAGATTCAAGTAAAGTATTTCATTAAGTTTCGTGGAAAATGGAAAGAAAGCTTTTTTACCTCCAGATGGCCTAGAACTAGTTTTGGCCTCGGGGTCTCCAAGGCGAAGTGACCTTCTGAAACAAATTGGCCTAGAAAACTTTTTATCAGACGCAGCTGACGTTGATGAAACTGTTAAAAAGCCAGAGGTCCCAAAAAAATATGCTGCCAGAATAGCTTTGGAAAAAGCGGAAACAGTAAAGCGTAGACACCCAAGTCGCTTTGTTTTAGCCGCTGATACAGTTGTAACTTGCGGCACAAGAATCCTAGATAAACCAGGATCAAAGATCCAAGCGGAGAAATGTTTGCGAAGACTTTCTGGCCGTAGCCACAACGTTTTGGGGGCGTTTGTGGTCATTGGAGAAAATAATCAATATGTAAAAAGGCTAGTGATTTCGTCTGTAACTTTCAAACGTCTAGATGAGCAAGAGATTAGTAATTACTTAGCTAGTGAGGAATGGATTGGAAAGGCGGGGGGGTACGCTATTCAAGGTAGAGGAGCAGCTTTTATAAAAAGAATACAAGGTTCGTATTCTAATGTGGTGGGATTGCCTATTCATGAGGTTTACAATGTTTTAAAGGGATTGGGTTTTAACTATAAAGAATATAATCGGTGAGAAGATTATTTTGATTTCTAACGAGAAGATAATTATCGATACATCGCCAGGTGAAAAAAGAGTTGCCGTTTTAAAAAATAATCGCCTGGCAAATTTATTTATAGAGCGTCATCACGCACCATGGTTAAGGGGTGCTATCATTCTCGCGAAAGTGACTGCTACACGAAAAGAGTTAGGAGCAAGTTTTTTGGATCTCGGTACTTCTCCCGGGTACATAGAGCACACAAAAATGTGCCAGCCCATTGATGGAGAGTCCCTGCTTGTCCAAGTTCTAAATGATGCGCATAGAAAAAAATCGGCTCGAGTAAGCTCAAATATCTGTTTTGGGGGAAAGTATTTGGACCTCTACCCAGTGGGGGTTATCTCGTCAATTTCACGAAAAATCAAATCAAAAAAAAATAGGGGTCTGATAAGACAATTTATAAATGAAAATATTCCGAATGGCATGGGTGTTCATATAAGAGACGCTTTTGACGTGAGCGATTTACTCTGTATGAGAGCGGTGACTTCGGCCCAACTAGAAAAGTGGAAAAACTTAAAAGAAAAAATTGTGAAAAGTCGATCACCTTCAATACTGATACCATCAGTTGGTGCTTTGGGGCTTGCGATGGAAAAGTATCCAAACGCAAATATTTATGAGGGTAAATATGGTGTTTTATTCAAAGATTATGACCTGGATTATGAGATAAATCGCGCACTGGAGCGAAAAATATCATTAGATGATGGTGCGTATCTCTTTTTTGATGAGACTGAAGCCCTTACTTCGATTGATGTAGACATTGGTAGTAAGAGTAAGCCCAGATCAGAAACTACTTCTCTAGTTGCACATCTTGCTGAGGAAATTGTATGGCAGCTTCGTTTGAGAGAGATAGGTGGCATCATACTTATCGACTTTCCGAGATTTAAGAATTTTAAGATTAGAGATAACTTTCTGAAAACAATGCAAAGTTTTGCTCTTAGTGAAGAAGTATCTTTAGTCATACATGGGTGGACGCGCACAGGGTTACTGGAAATAACAAAGCCGCGAGGAGGAAATTCATTAAAAGACTTATTAGTTGGAACAACTGAAGACAACACGCCGACATTAGAAACCACGGCACTGAAAGTGTTACGGTCTTTGATGAAAGAGACAACCGGAATAGCCTATCCAAAAGTTGTATGTTCTCCGTTTTTAAAAAATGTATTAAATACTACTTTTGATGAGGAGATAGGAAATATCAGCGATAAATTAGGAACGAAAGTCGTCATCACAGAAGACAGCCAAATGACTTATAATGAGTTCTTAATAAAAAATGGGATTAGTTGAGATCATGACGTTTAATAAAAAAGCAGTGTGTGCTTTATGTGATAAGCCACAAGCTAAAAGTTACAAACCGTTCTGTTCTGCGAGGTGTCAGCTCATTGATTTAGGGAACTGGATGAGTGGTGATTACAAATTACCTAGCGAAGAGGTGCCATCTGAAGCAGAGGTGTTGGATTTATCAGACTACCTATCACAAAAGAAACAGCAAGTTTAACAGAAAATCCTCGATGTATCTGGTTGCAACGGATGGGGATGCGTTTTAAACCAATGTTCAGCTATGTCTATGCGATTGCATACCCAAACATCATCAAAGTTAGCAATATAATTCAAAAATCTTTTAAGACCCATCGCTCTGGCAGGATGTCCAATCAACCTTTGGTGCAACCCTATGGACATCATTTTTGGTGCCGTTTTGCCTTCTTCGTAGAGTAAGTCGAATGCATCTTTGTTGAATTTAAAAAAATCATCTGAGGTGCTGAACCATCCGCGGCCAAATTTTGAATCATTTGTCGTCAAAGAATATGGGATCACTAAATGAGCTTTGTTATCAAACTCAAGCCAGTACGGTAGTTCATCATTATAAGCATCGGAATCGTATATAAATCCACCTTCTTCCATCAAAAGGCGTCTGGTATTCACACTAGGAGCTGTACGGCAATACCATCCTAGAGGTCGTTGGCCAAATAAATTTTTCAGCGATGCGACGGCTCTCTTTATGTTTTCTCTCTCCTCATCTTCACTAAGCTTATAGTGCTCGATCCAGCGCCAGCCATGGCAGCAGATATCCAATTCGTGCTTTTTTATTGCTTCGACCACCCGGGGGTTACGTTCGAGTGCTAAAGCACATGCAAAAATTGTGGCGGGGAATTTATGTTGTAAAAATAAATTTAGTAAACGCCAAAACCCAACTCTTGAGCCATACTCAAAAAGTGTCTCTGCCGCTAAATCACGTGTTCCGTGAGGAATAGTAGATGATGGTGATTCGGTTAAACTCGCCTCGGAAAAACCATCTCCGTCCGGTATAGAGTACTCGGATCCTTCCTCATAGTTGATGACAAAGTTTACAGCTACGCGAGCGCCGCCTGGCCATTGTGGATTAGGGGGTTGATCAGCGTAACCAATCAGATCCCGAGGATATCCGTTCAAGCTTCAAGTTCCTTCGTACGTGAAACGAATTTTGGTATTAAACTTATAGTATATTTCTAAACGTTGGAAGTTATTGATACCTCTAAATTAGCTTTAATATATGAGGAGTGCCATTTTAGTAGAGACACGGCAGTAAAGCCGCTTATAACGTTTTTCTTGTAAGTTTTAACCACGGGGTTAGTTGCCCATTGAATTGTTCTGACCAAAGCTTTGTCGCAATAAAGTCTTTTTTTAAATACCACAAAATCGCTTTTTCGTTTCGGCATAAAACATTGACTGAAATGGGGGCTTCAAGACGTCTTTGGACGTTTTCTAGAAGATAAGTGCCCACTCCGTTAGCTTGAAATAAAGGATCCACAAATAAATAATTTATGTGACTCTTAGAAACTGAGTAATCGCAAAACCCGGCGGGCACCTCATCGCATAAGGCAATAAATCTCAAATTACTTCGAAGCGGTAGCATTAGAATATTGTCTTTTAAAAATGATCGTGGAATATCTTCAATTACTAAAGCTCCAAGCATAATTGCGCCGCACAATTCATCGTCTAAAATAGTGCCCTCACGAATTCTTAGCTTCATTTTAAACCTAGCTTGAATTGATCAACCAAGAGAAAAGGGGCCTCTCTGTTGGTTTGACGAAACAAACAAATGTATTCAATTTTTATTCTTTTGTTCAGAAATTCAGAAAAATGCCTCTTGATGGCATCGTAAATAATTGCTTGTTCTTTACTTAATTGTATTTTGCCGGTTAACGTTATATGGAAACGAAATTCAGAAAACACGTAAGGATAGCCCCAATTAATCAAATTTTCATCCTGTGAAGGGGTTAAGCCTTTTGATCTTCGTATTGCGAGTTCTTCTTTAGTAATAGGTTCCCTAAAAGCATCAATTTCTCTTACCACAATCTCGGCTAGACTTTGTATCTTTGGATTGGGTTTTGACAGCATTAGAGCGAAGAGTTTGCCTAGGCGTAAAACGTCAAGATTTATGTGAAACGGGCTCGCATCTCCAAAGACTTGCCTCAGTGTCTGCTTCAAAAGGGTTAGGGTCGTTCCGTGCTTCAGTTGAAAGGGGGCTTTCAATGTCGCATGAAATCCATAATGTCTAGCACTTTTAGTTAATTCGGATAAACGCTCAGAAGTTATACCGGATATAGAAGGCTGTTCTATAATTTTTCCAGTTGCGCTATCACGTCCCAGCCAAGTACTTCCAAGAGAATGAAGTGCCGAGAACGGCGTTGGAGCGTAATAAATGGCGAATCGTCCAGATCTATCATCATGTGGACCGATAGTTTTTTCATCTTTATTCAACTTATTACCCATCTTTAATTCCAAATAGAGCCGTCAAACTCTATAGTGATTATCGCGCATGGTATCAGAATTATTGATAATAAGGGTGACTAATGACAAGTGAGGTGAACAAATTTTGTATAGAGGGTGGTCGTGTTCTTTTACCCAGCGGTGAAACCCAAGAAACGGATATCGTGATTTCTGAGGGGAAAATTGATGCCATCGGAGTATCACCTGCCAAAACTGTTAAAAGAATAGATGCTTCTGGATGCATGGTTTTACCGGGCATTGTGGATCTTCACGGCGATGCATTTGAGAGGCAAATAATGCCGCGGCCTGGGGTTACATTTCCTTTAGAACTTGCATTTTTAGACACGGACAGACAGCTGGTCGCAAATGGGATCACAACGGGTTTTCACGGGATAACCTACTCTTGGGAACCTGGGCTACGTGGTCGTGAAACAGTAATTAAAGTTTTGACGGCTTTGAAAAAGGTTTCCGGTGGGTTAGGGGCAGCTACAAAATGTCATTTACGATTTGAAACGTTTAATTTCGCTGCTGTGGACGAAGTTGTTGATTGGATCTCAAATGGTAAGATACACTTCTTGGCTTTTAATAATCATCTACCTTCAATTCGCAAAAAAATTTCTGAAGACCTACCTCTTTCGCAATTTTTAGAGCGCACCGGTTTAACAAAAATAGACTTTTTGTCTTTAGTTGAAAGTCTTTCAGAACGCGAAAGTGAAACTACCCAACTAATTGAAAAATTAGCAAAAACTGCAATAAAAAATTCTATTTCCATGGCAAGCCATGACGACAAAACCAGTACCATCAGACAATTTTATAATTCCCTAGGCTGTCATATCAGTGAATTTCCACTAACAACTGAGGCAATCACTCAAGCACATGAATTACGTAACTTCATTGTACTCGGAGCACCAAACATTATAAGAGGAGGAAGCCATATGGGAAAATCTGGGCTATCCGCCTCGAGAAATATAAAGGCTGGCATGGGAGATATATTGTGTTCCGATTATTATTATCCTGCTCTGATGCAAGCACCTTTCAACTTATCAGAAAACAAAATCTTGGATTTTGGCTCCAGTTGGAGGATGGTTTCCAAGGCACCAGCTGAAGCGGCGGGGTTAACGGATAGGGGTGAGATAATCGAGGGAAAACGAGCGGATTTGATATTAATCGAGCAGCTGGATCTTGGGGAACGGAAATTGAAAGCAACTTTCGTAAATGGCAGCCCAGTATATAGATCTTGTTGGCTTTAAAATCTTAGTTTGTTGACTCGCATTTTTTGATCAAATGGTCCATATTTAGAAGACCCTAAGTTTTTCCTTAGTTCGTACTTCAAAAACTCCAAGTTTATGGTCCTTAGCATATGAGCTTTCCAGCTGACTTTCTTGATGAATTAAGGTCTCGGATTCGAATTTCTGAGGTTGTTGGTAGAAAATTAAAACTTATCAAGAGAGGGAGAGAGTTTCTAGCTCTTTGTCCCTTTCACAACGATAGTAAACCCTCTTTATCTGTTGTGGATGAAAAAAACTTCTATCATTGTTTTGCGTGCGGAGCACACGGGGACATAATCAAATTCACTATGGAAACAGAGGGACTAAACTTCATTGAAAGTGTAGATAAATTAGCCGACTTAGCTGGATTGGAAGTTCCCAAACAGGACCCAATAGAACGTGCAAAAGAGGCCCGCCGAAGGACGTTAAGGGAAGTCCTAGAAGAAGTTACAATTTATTTCGAGGAGTTTTTAAGGAAGGCGCCGAGTAAAGCTGGATTGGATTACCTGAAAGAAAGAGGATTGTCAGAAAAGACGATTAAATCTTTTCGATTAGGGCTAGCACCAGCTGACTCAAAGACCTTTCGCATAGATATGCAAGGCCGAGATATTCAAGAAAATTTACTAGAAGAGACAGGTCTAATAAAAAAGTCAGCGGGTTCTTCATCGACCTACGACTATTTTAGAGGAAGACTAATTTTTCCAATTAGTGATAGAAGAGGCCAAATTATTGGCTTTGGAGGCCGAACACTAAATAACCAAGAACCAAAGTACTTGAACTCACCAGAAACTAGCCTATTTCAAAAAGGTCGAATTTTGTACCAAGGTCGAATGACACGGGAGGTAGCTCATAAAACTGATCAAGTTATAGTCGTCGAGGGGTATATGGATGTTATTTCGTTAGCTGAAGCCGGGATAGGTAACGCTGTAGCACCTTTGGGCACGGCTCTGACTGAAGATCAAATTAGGGAACTTTGGAAGTTCTCAACTGAGCCAACTATATGCTTTGATGGGGATAGTGCAGGAATTCGTGCAGCCGCGAGAGCGGCTGACAGATTGTTACCAATACTAGAACCCGGGTTGTCTGCGAGGTTTGCCTCTTTGCCAGTAGGGGAGGACCCCGACGACGTTATAAGGCGTGGAGGGATAAACAAATTTAGAGAGTTGCTTGGATCGTCAATCGGGCTGTCAGACTTCTTTTGGGAGACGGAAAAAAGTGATGGATTTCTAGATACACCCGAGAGACAAGCAGCTTTTTTTAAGAGAATAAGGAAACGAGTCGGCGAGATAAAAAACCAAAATGTCAGAGAAGCTTATAAGGACTTAATAGAAGCAAAAATTAGTAATTTTAGAACTATAATGCGGATGAACAATAGCAGATCGGAAGGTCATCATTACCATAATTTACGACCCAAGTCATATGAACCTATTAGATCTTCTATTAGAAATAAAGCAGCTAGAGTTAACATTACTCAAACAATGGAAATGCGTCAGAAGCAAGCTATTTTAGCAGTATTCTTAGTGCACCCAAGTTTGGTTGAGGATTTTGGAGAAGCTCTAGGTTATTTGGAATTAGGAGATCCATTTCTTGACAAACTCCGTCTAGACATTTTAGACATTCATTCTGATGGAGAGTCCGTTAACTCGCAGTATTTAAAAAAACGGCTATTGGAACGGGGCTATGATAGCAATTTTGAAGGTGTTTTAGAAGATAAAGCTCTCGCCCACATAGCGTTTGCAGGGCCTGGGGTTGCTATTCAAAAAGCGAGAGATGGTGTTAGAGAATTATTATCCAGGATAGGGAAATATCAATTAGAAGAACAAATAGCCTTGGCTACAACTGCGGTAATGGACGATTTAAACGAAGTGAACTGGAATCGTTTGTCGTCGCTGAGAGCGGCCTTGGTTTCGGTTAATGGTGGGTCAAACTTGGAAGACCCAGTATAGCATATTGTTCTAGTATTAATGGCTTTGGGGTAGGTATGTATAATGGCAAAACAAGCGCTAGCAGCAAAAGTTCAAACAAGGAATGACCGGGAAGATCAAAACAGTGACGGTCCCTTAATAGATACAATTAATATTGCTGTTAAGAACCTTATAAAAAAGGGAAAAGAAAGAGGTTTTCTAACGTTTGGTGAGGTCAACGCGGCTTTCTCGCAAACTCAACTAAACTCTGAACAAATCGAAGATATTCTTTCCTCACTTAGTGATATGGGAGTAACCGTTACCGAGAATGAAGAAAGCGAAGAAAGTAACGCCAACCAGAAGGAAGATCAGGAAGGCGCCGCACTAGGTAATGTTGCGGAAGATGATGTTGGCAGAACCGATGATCCTGTTCGCATGTATTTGCGTGAAATGGGTGGCGTAGAACTTCTGTCTCGAGAAGGGGAAATAGCAATAGCGAAGCGCATTGAAGCAGGAAGAGAACTGATGATCGGTGGAATAGCTGAGAGTCCACTTACCATAAAAGCCCTTGTTAAATGGCGAGATGCAATCAAAGAAGGACAGGTCTTGCTCAGGGACGTAATTGATTTGGATGCAACTTATGGAGGAAACCCTGATATTCAATCTGCATCTGGAACAGCATCAGCACCAAGTTCAGATGAAACGCTGAAAACACAAAAGGCAGACAACTTCAATGACAAGGACGACATTGAAGTAGACGATGACGATGACGATGACGACGAGGACATCGAAGAAAATAATATGTCGTTGGCGGCTATGGAAGCTGCATTGATGCCTGAAATAATGGAAACATTCGATAAAATTTCTAATATTTATGGAAAATTAAAGAAGGTGCAAGATAGACGCTTATCACGAATGTTAAAGGGCGAGCCCGCTACAGCACAAAGCGAACAGCGCTATGCCAAACTAAAAGATGAATTAGTCGAACTAATGGACGGGGTCCGTCTAAACGCCAGCCGTTTAGAAGCATTGGTTGAACAGTTATATAAACTTAATAAGCATCTGGTTGGATTGGATATGCGGCTGATGAAAGCTGCGGAAAGTAACAAAGTAAAAAGGGCTGACTTTATGGCACAGCATTTTGGCAAAGAATTAGAGCCAAATTGGATAGAAATGATTTCTGGTCTGCCTGGAAATAATTGGAAAAAGTTCGCGGAGACCCGGGCAGACGAGATACTTACCACTCGGGAGAGCTTAGTATCTATCGCAGAAGACTCCGGATTGCCAATCCCCGAGTTTCGCAGGGTAGTTCAGACAGTTCAAAAGGGCGAGCGAGAAGCAGGCCGAGCAAAAAAAGAAATGGTAGAGGCAAACCTAAGGCTCGTCATATCAATAGCAAAAAAATACACTAATCGAGGGTTACAGTTCTTAGACTTGATTCAGGAGGGCAACATAGGCCTCATGAAGGCAGTTGATAAGTTCGAATATAGAAGAGGATATAAATTTTCGACCTACGCTACATGGTGGATACGCCAAGCTATCACTCGATCAATAGCAGATCAGGCTCGAACTATACGTATCCCGGTGCATATGATCGAAACTATAAATAAATTAGTTAGAACATCGAGACAGATGTTGCATGAAATTGGCAGGGAGCCAACCCCGGAAGAGTTAGCAGAAAAGCTAGTGATGCCATTGGACAAGGTTAGAAAAGTCCTAAAAATTGCCAAAGAGCCAATTAGCCTAGAAACCCCTATCGGTGATGAGGAGGATAGTCACTTAGGTGATTTTATAGAGGATAAGAAAGCTGTACAACCTTTAGATGCAGCGATCCAATCCAATCTGAGAGAAACAACCACTAGGGTGCTGGCAAGTTTGACGGCCAGAGAAGAGCGGGTCCTGCGAATGAGATTTGGGATAGGCATGAATACAGATCACACACTAGAAGAGGTGGGACAGCAATTTTCTGTAACTAGAGAGAGAATACGACAAATCGAAGCTAAAGCACTCCGAAAGCTCAAACATCCCTCCAGATCACGTAAATTAAGAAGTTTTCTGGATTACTGAGCCGCACGGGCATGGTTACATTCCCATCGACGGTCAGGTATTAAGTGAGTAGTAAAAACATTATCCTGGTTAACGCTCGGTACATGGATTGTAGATTCGAATCAATGTCATTTTGTTGTCAGTAACTGATGAAGAAAACTTCACCTCTTTTTTTATTTTATGGATACGATATTTGAAGATTGAAACGGAAGATCTAGATTTTAGCGGAAAAAGAGTTCTTATCACTGGAGCGGCAAGCGGTATCGGAGCAGAAATGGCAAAAACTTTTGGTGACCATGGAGCCTCCTTGATACTCGCGGACATCAAGAAAATTCAAAAAGATAATTGTGAGAGTCTTTCGGGTCTTGTGAAAACAATTCAATTTGATCAGGCCGATACAGCATCTATAGCCGAGATGGCAACAGAGGCAGGTGGGGTTGATGTTTTGCTTAATAACGCTGGGGTTGTATGGATGGGCCCTTTTGAAGAGATGTCGGATTTAGATATCAATAGATTGGTTGCAATAAACCTTATAGGCCACATCACTGTCGCGCAAAAGATAGGAAAGTCGATGTTGGAACAACGCTCGGGAGTAATTATTAACACATCATCTCAGCTGGCATTCCATGGCGCTGCTGAAAGGGCAGTTTATGCTGCTACTAAAGCAGGTGTCTCCCAATTTACAAAATCAATTGCGGCAGAATGGGCCTCCAAAGGAGTTAGAGTTGCGGGTATTGCTCCTGGGAGGACGCTCACAGCATTGAATAAAAACGCCCTGGATACTCATTCAAAGCGAACTAATGCCTTGCAAGGTATCCCGGTTGGCCGTTTTGCTCAAGCAAACGAAATGGCAAGATTAGCTTTATTGCTATCGTCTGATTTATTGAATTACGTGGTGGGTGAAACAATAATTGCAGATGGTGGCTATGTACTTCTCTAACTGTGGGAGCTTAAGTTTTTTTAGCAAAAAACTTAGGTTGTTATGGAGGTTTCTTTTTTAAACACATAGATTCCTGAAACAACGATGGTCATGATCCCCAGCCAAGCAGCAGGTGTAGGAAAATCTCCGAATAGCCAAAATCCTAAGAATGTGGCACCAATTATTTCAAGATATTGAAACGGAGCTAAAATATTTGCCTCAATGTATTTTGATGCGAAAGCTAGAATAAAGTGTCCAAGAGTAGCGATTATACCTATCAGAACAAGTAGTATCCACTCTTGATTTTGGGGCATTTTTATTTCCAGCATGGGAATATCGAAACTCGAAAAAGTTGCAAGTATAATACTCATAAATATTAGCCCTGATAGGCCGGAATTAAATTGTATAACTCCCGCACTTTCCATTTTTGAGAGTTTCCTTGTAAGAATCATGTAAAATGCAAACGACAATGCAGCTAACAAGGGTAAAAATGATAGGAGCCCAAATAAGTTATAGTTTGGTTGAACAACCACCAAAGCACCAAAAAATCCAATAGTGGTTGCCGCTAGCCCTTTCCAACCTAGTCTTTCACCCAAAATTATTGTCGATAGCATGGTAACGAGCAGAGGTTCGATAAAAAAGATTGCTATTACCTCTGCCAACGGCATGAATTTAACCGAGGCAAATATTAAAACGGTTGTACATGCGATCAATACACCTCGCATGAATTGCAAAAAGACGTTCTGCGTTCTATGTCTTCTTAAAGTCCAAAGGAATATTGGGCACATTAGTATAGTTTGTATTAGGAAACGGCTCCACGCTATTTGCCCGGCGGAAATACTGTCACCCAATAGTTTTGCAAGCGCGTCTATGGTAGGCAAAAAAAGAAAGGCAAAGACAATTAGGAATAAGGCTATTTTTTTTGGGGGAGCATTTAAATGGCGTCCCATCACTATCATTGCTAATGAACCTTATACTTAGAAATAAGCTGATAAAATGGTCTATATTATATATAACCTAAAAGGACGAGTACCAAAAATTCTTGCTGGGCATATATGAATACATGTTGCTGCAGTCGGATTAGATTTACGCAATTATTGAAAATGGAAAAAAATGACGACTCTGGAAGTTTATTTATCTGGTGAAATACACACTGATTGGCGCGACAAAATTCAATCTGGGGCAGCGAATTTGAAACTATCAGTTAAATTTCATTCGCCAGTTACTGACCATGATAACAGTGATGACTGTGGCGTTGTGATTTTGGGACACGAGAAATCGCCCTTTTGGAAAGATCATAAAGGCGCTAAACTTAATGCAATACGAACAAGAACGCTCATAGAAAGATCTGATCTGGTCATAGTGCGTTTTGGAGATCAATACAGACAGTGGAATGCTGCGTTCGATGCAGGCTATGCAGCTGCCCTTGGGAAGGCAATAATTGTTCTTCATGATCCCAACTTGACGCATCCGCTTAAAGAAGTTGATGCTGCTGCATTGGCGGTTACAGAAACCCCAGAACAAGTTGTCAAAATTCTGACATATGTCCTGTCTGGAAAACTTTGATCGCTTGATGACGTTAGTTTTTATTTAGAAAAAATCTGATGAACTTACAAACCAGGCAGCTACTATTTTTGTTTAACTCTTGGTAAGGTGCAGCAAATAGTAGTTGCTATGGCAAAAGCAGAGCCGCCGATTGCGAAGATAAGCGTATAGCTCCCAGTAAGATTAAAAAGGGTAACTAGAAAAAAGCCACCTAGTATTTGAGAAAACCCCACGGCTAGGACCATATATCGCCATAATTTAAGCATTGCGTGCTTTCCAGTAGCAAATTGAGCTCTACCTGCTATTATCGCCGCCGATCCAGGTTGTGATCCAAAGAGCAGGGATGATAGTGTTAATGCCATGACACTAGTCAGAATTATTGGTGTTATAACTGATAATGCTAGCGCTACAAAAACAAGAACCAACGAGATATTTAATCCTATTCTATCTGCCAATTTTCCCCATAAAAAAGTTCCAATAAGACCACCCACCCCGACTAAGACCCATTGAATTGATGCAAGTTCTATGGGGTTCCCGAGATCGCGAACTAGATAATCAACCCAATAGATAGAATGAGGAATTAGTCCAATAGAAAATAAAGCTTGGACGAGTACTAATTTCCGTCCGCTGTTTGACAACTTTTGTTGCGTGGCCTTGTTCAAGGAGATGGAATCTTCAAGGTTTGGGGCGTCCCTCCAGCACCATAAACCAACAATAGTGGCAAAAAGTCCAATAAAGGCACTTCCAGCCCAGGCCCATTCAAGGCCAAACTTCAATAGGAACGGCAATATTGAGGAAGAAATCAGAATACCTGCTCCTACCCCTGTAAAACTGATGGATGTGGCCAGAGCAAGCCTATTCCTTGGTGCAAACTTGGTAACGTAGGCGATACACAAAATCATTATTATAGCCACCAATACTCCTAGGCAAAAACGCCAAAAAGCCAGCCAAAAAAATCCAAGGGGTGCTATGCTAGCAAACAATGCGATGAGCCCGACAACAAAACAGGCTCTAATTAATTTTGGTTCACTGCTCCAATTTCTCAATTTTGCTAAAAGAAACGCACCAAAAATGTAACCACTTAAATTTATCGCGCCAATATAACCAGTTTCTGCAGTTGTAAGATGGTTGGATTGAATTAGCATAGGAATAATGGGTGTATAACTAAAGCGCCCTAGACCCATCCCCAGCAAAAGACCTGCGTGAGCACCTATTGAATACCTTAACCACTGCTGCATTCTGAAATTCGCTACTCTCACCGAAGAATTATATTCATCAAAATGTATTTGCGTTCGGCTCTTTTTTTGATGTTTTAGTTCATAACATAATAGCCAAATAACATTAATAGTATTACGGAACTAAAAAGTATCCTTTTAACCTGACGGCGCTTTTCATTTAGGTTGTTCTTTAATAGCTCTTTCTCATATTCCCCCGTTTTGCCTTCCTGGGCTAAATTTTCTAGGGCTATTTCCAAGTTTTTGAGCAGGCTTGGTAATCGGTTAACAAATTCAGGCAAATCGTTGCTCAAGCTCTGTAAAGGTATCTTTGGCAATTGGTTCTTCACCATCCAATCCCTTATCATTGGTTGCGCTAACTCCCATATATTAACTGTCGGGTCGAGTTGCCTTCCTACACCTTCAGCGACGAGCATTGTTTTTTGGAGTAGCAAAAGTTGGGGTTGTATTTCCATTTCAAATTGTTTGGTTATGCGAAAAAGTTGGGACAGTAAATTTGCTAACGAAATTTCAGCTAGAGGACGGTTTAAAATAGGTTCACCTATGGACCGACAAGCCTGAGCAAACATCTCAACCGATTGATCTTCTGAGATGTACCCTGCTTTAAAATGTAGTTTGGCAACCGAATGATAGTCCTTTGTTAGGAACCCGATAAGCATTTTTGCTAGAAAAACCCTCGTAGACATATCAAGGCGACCCATTATTCCAAAGTCAACTGGTGCGATCCTTCCATCTTCTAAGATGAAGACGTTGCCTGGATGCATGTCACCATGGAAAAAACCATCCCTGAAAACCTGATTAAAAAAAATTCGGGCTGATTTTTTTACGAGTTGCCGTGGGGCTAAATCCATCCTTGTAAGCTCTTGTCTGTTGTCAGGTCGACAACCAGTGATTTTTTCAATGGTAAGCACGCGTCTGGATGTATAATCCCAATAAATTTCCGGCACTTTAAAATCAGTATCTTCGGAAAAATTATCCGCTAATTCGGAGGCTGCACTTGCTTCCATGCGCAAATCTAACTCAAGTTTTATTGAGGCGGAAAAAATTTGGATAACTTCTACGGGCCTTAGTCGTTGGGTTGCCGGAAAGAAACGTTCAAGCAACTCAGCTAGCCAAAATAAAAGTTTAATGTCTCGGTCAAATAACTTTTCGATATCTGGGCGAAGTATTTTTACCGCAACGTCTTGACCATTAACAAGCGTAGCAAAGTGGACCTGAGCGATTGATGCTGCGGCTATAGGTTTTTTTTCAAACTGTGAAAATAAATTTTCGATGCTACAGTTGAATTCACTGCTTACAATAAGCTCAACGTACTCGAAACTGAATGGGGAGAGATTATCTTGGAGTTGAGTTAAAGCTAAGGCGTTATCCCTGCCGATAATATCTGCGCGCGTAGCTAGGGTCTGACCAAACTTTATAAAACTAGGGCCTAAAGCTATAAAGCAATGGACTAACCGTTCTCCCCAGTTACGATTATCAAATCTACGGTCACGTAGAAAAGAAGTTTTCAAAGCTAATTTGCCGATAAACGGGTAATTCTGAAAAAAACCAATGGGTGAAATAATATCGTAGCGGATAAGCTTAAACAGAAGTCTTAATAATGTAATTAAATTACTCAATAAGCTTATCATATAATCGGTCTATATCCGCCATGCTGAATGTATTGCAGCTATTCCACCAGACAAATTTCTGAATTTGCATTGTTCTAAACCTGCCTCTCTCATTCGAGAAATAAGTTGGTTTTGGTCAGGAAACTTTCTGATACTCTCAACAAGGTATTTGTAAGAGCCTTTATCGTTGGTAACTATGTTGCCGATCTGTGGAATTATCTTGAAAGAATATGCCTCATAGAAAGGTTTTAAAACTCTTACAGAAAACTTGCTAAATTCAAGGCATAGAAATCTTCCCCCTGGCCGCAAAACCCTCTGGGCTTCCTCAAGTGCAACTTGAATGTTAGTTACGTTTCTCAGGCCAAAGGCGATGGTGTAGACGTCGACAGATTTATCATCAATCGGCAATTTTTCAGCATCGCCACATATCCAAATCGTATCTTTCATAGAAATAGAGGCAGAGAATTTTTTCTGACCGTTTTTGAGCATTTGTTGGTTTATATCACATACTATTGCTCGGCCACCGCCCCTTTTTTTAAAGCGGTTAGCAATGTCTCCTGTCCCTCCAGCAACATCCAATAAGGTTTGTTCTTTCTGGGGGTTAAGCCAATCAATTAGGGCGTCTTTCCAAAGCCTATGGACGCCTAGGCTCATAAGGTCATTCATCAAATCATATCGATTTGCAACGGAATCAAAAACATTCCTTACTAATTGGCCTTTTTGAGATTTGCTAACTTCTTGGAAACCGAAATGAGTAAACTCTTGCTTCAAACTAGCCACGGTGCATTTCCATCTATTCTTAATAAAGATTTATTTTCTCGTTTTCTTAACTGTTTCAACTTAAACCAAATAACATTAACTTCCAAGATAGCTCATGCTAATAGTCGAAAGAAGTATTTGATCCATTAGACGTAAGTTAGTTCCAGTTAAAAGAAAAAGTTACTATGCCAGAATTACCTGAAGTAGAAACAGTTAAACGTGGTCTCAGTCCCTTCCTAGCAGGACGGAAAATAGTAAGCGTTGAGAAAGCTAGGCCAGACCTGCGTTGGCCTATTCCCCGATCGCTAGAACACGTCTTAACGGGCACTCGGGTATTAAAATTAGAAAGACGTGGGAAGTATATCCTCTGGTATACACAAGACGGGATGGTAATGATTTTGCACCTAGGTATGTCTGGTCGAGTTTTAATTACAAAAGATTTGCCAAAGGCTAAGAATGCCCATGATCATCTCATTTTCGAAACAGAAGATGGATTTTTTATTAGATATAATGATCCGAGAAGATTTGGTTTTATAGACATAGTTCCCTTGAAAAACTTGGCAGAATATCGATCGCTAGCTGCGCTGGGACCTGAGCCATTAAGTAATGAATTCAATGCCTCTTCTTTACGACAGAAAATCAGTAAGAAACAATCGCCAATAAAATCGGTCTTATTAGATCAAACTATAATTGCGGGATTAGGAAATATATACGTTTGTGAAGCGCTCCACCGTTCCGGTATATCGCCACGACGCAAGGCGAAGAACATATCAGAAAACAAAATCGATAGTTTGGTAATCGCCATCCGGGTTGTTCTGCAAGATGCAATTAATGCTGGTGGGTCTACTTTAAAAGATCATCTTCAAACAACCGGAGAGATGGGGTATTTTCAACACCAATTTCGAGTTTATTCTCGCGAAGGTGAGAAATGTATGAAAAAGTCTTGTTCAGGGATAATAAAACGTATTATTCAATCAGGAAGATCCACTTTTTTTTGTGGGAGGTGTCAGCGTTAGGTTTTCTCGCCATGATAAGTCTTAAGGTTTTATTTATAGTATCCCGGTTCGCAATTTTCTTCTCTTCAATTGGTGTGTTGTCGACGCTTTCATACGGTAATGAGCGTTTTGTAAGCGGTTTTGAGGACTTACCCCTTATGCGAGGTATGACAGAAACAACCGAAAATAATGTAGCTTTTGATACGGTGCATGGAAGAGTGTTAGTGTCTTTTGCAAAATCCAGAGAAAGTGGGGAAAAGATACTGGCATTTTATAAAGAGTCATTGAGCCAACTAGGTTGGAAGATTAATAGAGACGGGGAGTTTCTTAGGGGTGAAGAAATTTTGAAGATAGATTTTATACTGGATGGAGATTATTTAGCAATTCGGTTTTCCTTAGAGCCACGTTAAATTTAAATGCTAACGAATAAAGCTATTTGAGAGATAATTAAGATTTAGGAGCTTAAAATGGTCTATGAAAATATCATTGTTGAACGAAAGGACAGCGTTGGCATAATCACTTTAAATCGGCCAAAGGCTTTGAATGCGCTCTCTGCGGATCTGACTAGGGAGCTTGAGGCTGCACTGCGGGATCTTGATGCTGATGATGCTGTCGGATGTATGATATTGACAGGTTCCGACAAGGCATTTGCTGCTGGGGCAGATATTAAAGAAATGCAGTCGAAAACATTTATCGATGTATATCTTCAAGACTTCATAACTGTGTCTTGGGAACACGTCGCTAAAGTTAGAAAACCGATTATTGCAGCTGTTTCAGGTTATGCTCTTGGGGGTGGGTGTGAAATGGCAATGATGTGTGACTTCATAATAGCGGCTGATAATGCTAAATTCGGTCAACCAGAAATTACAATAGGAACTATCCCTGGGGCTGGTGGTACACAGCGTCTTACTAGATTAATAGGAAAATCGAAAGCTATGGATATGTGTTTGACAGGTAGAATGATGGATGCTGAGGAAGCAGAAAGAGCGGGACTTGTTAGCCGTGTCGTTCCTTTAGCAGACCTAATGTCTGAAGTAATGAAAGTAGCACACAGAATATCTGAGTTATCCAGACCAGCGATCATGATGGCGAAGGAATCCGTTAACAAGTCATATGAAATGTCATTGGCTGAGGGGATAAAGTTTGAGCGGCGTCTGTTTCACTCAACATTTGCAACAGATGACCAAAAAGAAGGAATGGCCGCATTTTCAGAAAAACGCGATCCAAATTTTAAAAATCGATAAATGAAGGCCCTTTTCTTCGTTGACGGATCTTAACAGGGTCTTTATAAACCGACGTCGGTTAATTGGTAGATTGGAACAACCATGGCTCA